>Ga0256826_1001088_pt1 | contig 16815 bp, 20 predicted proteins | sample CV79metaG_FD_185975 | JGI IMG/M metagenome (GOLD analysis project Ga0256826, IMG submission 185975) | Hydrothermal vent microbial communities from East Pacific Rise, Pacific Ocean - CV79 | ecosystem: Environmental > Aquatic > Marine > Hydrothermal vents | place: Pacific Ocean: East Pacific Rise...
CATAGGTTTTTCAAAGCAATGATTATCAATTATAGAAAATCCCTTATTACTGGGATTAAAATCCCTAAATTGCGACTCATTATAAAATACAAAACCCATAGAAATCCTTTAAAAACCCACAAAAACCTATATAATTATGTATAACTTTATGTACAACTATGTTATACTACTTTATCATAAGGAGTTATACATATGGCAAGGAAAAACCCTCGTATTAAAGTTAAAGGTGTCAAAGAGTTATATTACAGCTATAACAAAGACAATCAACTCGAATATTTTGTAAGATTTAAACCTAAAAACACAAACCCTTTTCCAGTGAAGAATTATACAGAAATTTTTAGTCTCTATGACTTAGATGATAAAAAACATTTAAGTGAAGTTATTAGGTTACGAGATTATACCCATAGTAAGTGGGAAAACGAGGGAATATATTATATTGATGAAGTAACTGGCAAGTTAGCAAAAATAGAAGCTAAATTACAAGAAAAAGAAGAACAAAAAAAGATAGATGTGTTATTTAGTACTATATTTGAGATTACATTAAATAAGCTAAATATAGTTGAATCAACACGAAAACCATATGTAGCAAACTATAATAGACACATAAAACCATACTTAGGTGGAACATCAGTTTATGACATCAAATATAAAGATGTAGAAGCCATTTTTGACAGAATGGATGACCCTGAAAGAAATGGAACTGGAAAACCTATACTGCATAAGAAAAGTGGTAAAGTTATTATGCAAAACAAGCAGAAAAAACTATCACTCGCTACTAAAAAGAATGTTCTTACTATTTTTCGTAATGTGTTCAAGTATCTCAATGAAGATGAAGATGAATATTCTGATTTTTCTTTTGACCCATCAGCAAGAATACTCAGAAAAATAAATGCTATTAAACATAAAAAATACTCTCCATTAACACATAGATTACAAATTGTAGAAAAAGAAGAAATGTTAAATATTGTAAAAAAAATCTATAAAGAAATTACTAAATTAGCAACTCCAACATTAAGGAAAAATGGAACACCTAAAATACTTCAAGATAATGTTTATAAAACAAAAGCTTTTTTCTTTGCTTCCCTTATGACAGCAAGAAGAATAAGTGAATTACAAAGAATATCATCTACATCAGATATTAGAGATGATGTTGTATTTATCGACCCTGAAAAATCAAAAACTGATATACACGACTCATATGTTTTACCATTAGAAGTAATGGATACATTAGAGATAATAAAAGACAAAAAGCCTTTTAATATATCCTATGGTACTGCTAATCGAAATTGGCATATTATGAAAAATGCAATGGGAATGAAAAATGAACCACTAAGACATTATGATTTCCGCCATTTATTTGTAAGTATTATGAGTGAATACTACGATAGAGAAACATTAGGACTTTGTATATCTCATACAAGTGGAGATGATGTAAGGTCAAACGAGCATTACTTTTCTATTGTCCTTGAAAGAAAAAGAGAGGTCTTTGAGAAATACTGGGAATTAATAAGAGAACCTATAAGTTAAATTTTTTTAAATGTTCTAAATAAGCTCTATCACCTTCAAGTTGCATTTCCAACCTTCTAACCTTTTCTTCTAATTTTAATACTCTTTTTTGATATTCTTTTTCAGGTATTTTATATCCAGAATTTTCTAACTCTTCAATAGTATCTTCATAAACTATATTCATATCTTCTTCACTAATATTCGCATAGTAATGAGGTTCTATATGGCTGCAAAGGTTTCCAAATTCATCATTAAACCTATCATCAATATTTATCTTAATTATTGAATATTTCCTTGTATAAATTCTTAAATTATAATAACGAATTCCTTCATTTGAGTTCAGACAATGAAGCTCATTTCTTTCATAAGTAACTGATGCTATATCTGGGTCATTTGTATAAAGACCTATAAGAAATTCATTAGTTCTTTTAACTTGATTTTTCTTTTTCTCATAGAATTCCAAGTCCATTCTTCTTAAAACTCGGTAAATAGATTTATATGTTATTAAATTTCTCATCTGACATCTCATCCCTCTATACTTTAGTAAAATCATATTAACATAAAAAAGTTAAAAAAATTACTATACTTATTTATATGATAGAAAAAAGGAAAATAAGATGTTTGGAATGACAAAAGAACTCACTAAAGAGGAAAAATTAAAACAACAAATCAGTAATTATGATAGAGAAACTTTAGAAAATAAGTTTGTATCTCTCTTTCTAAAATATGAAGAAAATAATGAGCCAAAACCTATTATTGAAATTGAGGAAAGACCATCTCATTTAATTGACTTCTCTAATTTTAAAAATGTTAAGCGACAAAAATATTTACATAAAACCTATGGAAAAGATAGTAGAATTTTAAACGGTATGTTAGCTTTGTTTCTTGAAAATGATGATGATGATAGTTTATTAGAATTTTTGATTAAGATTAATAAAGAGTATGAGCTATTAGATAAAAATAATTAGTCTTCTTCCTGCTCTAATAATTTACATACATCTAAATCTAAAATCTTCGCTATTTGAAATATATGGTTAATATTGAAGTGCTTTGTACTATTATATTGCTCTGCGGATGATACAACTGATACTGAACTATGCCCCATTTCTAAACTAAGTTTTAATTGAGACAATCCTTTCTCTTTTCGATATTTTGCAACATTACTACCAATCTTCTTATGAATAGCCTCTAAATCTATATTTTCCACTTGCAAATACCTCTTTATTTATATAAGTGTAAGGTAACTAATTGTAACATCAAGATACAACTTCTAATAGTGACAGCTACAATAGTGGTATATAAAATCAAGGAATGAAATGTTTAAATTTATCGGTATAGTAACTCTTGTAGTTTTTCTATTTAATGGGTGTAGTAGTAAAGCTCCTGCTCCAACTTGGAAATATATTAGTGTTAATGACAATCAATTAAAAAATCCAAGTTTTGAGCTTGTAGATGGAAATAAAGTACCATCTTTTTGGAATTCTAAATGGACAAGAACCTGGTCTAATGGTGCACACAAAGGAATACAATTTTTAAGACATCCGTGGGCTTCGGGTGAAACTACAACAAAACAAGTTTTTTCATTACAAGAGAGAGGTTTTAATTTATCCGATATAGATAAAGGTCTTTACAATGTTAAATTTGGTGCTTTTCAAAAAGGTACGAATAATGAAAATGAAAAAGGTGATATATCAGTAGCTTTTTTTGATGTAAATTACAAATTTATTCTCAACGAATCAATAGGAAAGATAAATGCAGGTAGTCAATGGAAACAACGAGAAAAGGTAGTACAAATTCCAAAGAATACAAGACATATTCAATATAACTTTACTGTTTACAAACCTAAGTCAACACAACGAAGTAAAGGTCCATATTTAGATGATACTTTCTTATATGTTTTCAAAGCAAAACAAGAGCTAAAACAAACTGTAATAATACCTAAGGTAGAAACAAAAAAAACTTCTATTAGTGGCAATGAAGACATATCAACAGTCGCTTATGTTCAGGATGGAAAAGTTTTTTATAAAAATTTAAAAACAGATGAAATTATTTTTCAAAGAGAGTACAAATGTGGCAAAGAAATTGGAACACAAAATCCTTTAGTATCTATACAGAATAATATACTACTTATCACATCTTGTCGGGGATATAAAGATGGTATTAGTTTTGGCGATACAGAGCTTATCCATCCAAATAAAAAAATAAAAGATGTAAAAGTAAAATATAAAGCCTACCCAATTACATCAAATTTTTATAGCTTATCAAAGAATGGTAAGTATGAAATATATGATTTTATAAATCAAAAACTACTTTATAGTTTTGGTACACACTTAAAGGTAACTCTTCATCACTTCATAGATAAAAAATCTAATAAGATTGTTTTTTATGAGACAAATATGAATCCTTCTTATTCTTCCCATAAAGGTAATGATTTTTCAATTAAAAACATATATATATTTGATATGAAAAGTAAAAAAGGTAAAAAAATATCCCTTGCTAAAAAAGGAAAAAAATACAAGTCAATATTCCCCGTTGGTTTCTTTGTAGGTACTAAGAAAAATGGAGATAAAGTCTTCTATCAGATTTCTGCACAAACTAAAAGGTTAGATAGAGCTGCTATCGCTGCTGAGAATGGATTTAAAGATAAAGAATGGGATAATTTAAATATTTATCAAAGTGCATTAGATGACTTTGGGTCTAAAGCAGCAGAAATTTTCTATAAAGGTATAAACCTCTCTACTATGAAATTTGAGAAATTAAATACAAACTATATCTTTAGTAACTTAGAGTTGAATAGAATGATAGATTTAAAAGATGTATTTAGCTATTTAGATGAATTAGGTGGACCAACTCACTCAAAAAATATAGAGTATAGGAAACTTACATATGCTAATAGTGATAGAGTTAATAACAACCTTGCAATCAAATATATTGATGATTTTAATAATGGCTTATCTTTAATTGATTTAAAAATAGGAAAGATTGCATATAAATCAAAACGAAAGATATATCCTCTTTCTGGAACGTATAATGCAGAAGGAAATTTTTATAAAGAAGAAGTCAGAAGAGGTCAATATAATATTGTAACTTTAATTGTGAATACTAAGACTATTAAAATAGACAAAAAACTTTATAGTTATCAAGAAAATCGTGATTTAACTCATAGATTTTTTTCCTCAGTAGATGGAAAACTTGTAGTGGACATCGTTCGTCAACGAATAGGAAGAACTAAGAATTTTTCTACAAAGGTTGTTTTAATTGACAGCATAACAGCAAAAGTATCAAATATTACACTGCCTAAGAGTATTATAAATTCTCAATTTAGAATTGTAAAATTTACAAAAGATAAAATTTTAATTGTAAATGACACAACTTATACGGTAGTCAATTTAAAAAATGGAGAAAACAAGTGATTAAAAAACTTCTTATCGTGTCATTAATGACATCTATAACTACAATGGCATTAAATGCAAAAAACTGTAAACAAACTCTGAGAGATGGTTCTATCGCTACTTTTACCGTTACAGATAATATTTGTGATTATTCTTACCCTTCTAATGTAATTGGTAAGATGACTGTAAAATATAAGAATGGTAAATTAAAAAGAGCTGGTAGCTACAAAAATGGTAAGAGAGAAGGAGTTAACAAAGAGTACTTTAAAAATGGAAAACTTGAAGATTCTGTAACATATAAAAATGGTAAAAAAGAAGGTCCATTCAAAAGCTATTTTGAAAATGGACAGCTTTCAACTTCAACAACCTTCAAGAATGATAAACATAATGGAATATATAAAAATTATTATAAAAATGGAAAAATTAAATTCGAAGCATCATATAATAATGGTATACCAACTGGAACACATAAGTGGCTTAATCAAAAAGGAACGATAGCGAATGAGACTATCTATGAAAATGGAAAAGAAATAAGCAAAAAATATTATTATGATAATGGAAAAATTAAAGGAGAAGAAATTTTTTCTGCTAATAATAGAAGCATTAAGAATTATTTTCCAAATGGAAAAATTAAATATACTGCTACATATAAAGGTAACTATATTTTTGGTCCTGAAAAAGAATATTTAGAAAATGGCACATTAGTAAAAGATTTCAACTGGGCTAATGGAAAGAAAAGTGGTTTAGAAGTCATAGTAAGTAGACAAGGTTATAAATATAGAAGGGAAGTTATTTATAAAAATAACGATGTGATAAGTGAGAAAAAATTCTCTAACAATCTCCTGAGTCTTGAGAGTACTTCTAAAAATAATAAACGAGTAAAAAACTATTATAACTATAATCAAGATGGAAAACTTACAAGCATATATTCTAAATATGCCAAGAAAACTACCTACTATAAGTTAGATGGTTCTATTGATAGAGTAGAATAACTATGATAAGTATTTTAAAAATAACTGTATTAGGTTTAAGTCTATTAGCATTAAGTGGGTGTTCTTCAACACCAAGTGAATTTCAAACTGCTTGTAATCCATATGCTGTAAATAATGGTGAAGGCATAATTAATGCAAGTATGGCTGAAGAAATTTGTTCTTGTACAGATGATGGATTTTCTGATGTACCTGAAAAAAGTGTTATTGTTTTTACAGAATTAATGCAAAAAAATATATCAAAAAATAGATTTGGTTTGATTTTAGTTAATAAACTTTCAAAAGATAAAGCAACAGAAATATTAGATGTATATTATGATTGTGCTTATGAAGCGATACAAAAATCTAATAAAAAATAGGGTTGTGTTGCCAACCTCGCAATCGTGGTGGGGTTGGTGTCAGCAAAGCTGTAAGCCGAAATTCCGAAATTATTATGAGCATTGTTATAACGAAAAATACAAAGTGCCTCTTGAAGAAAATTGCTATGAAACTGTAACTATTATATTTTTATAACAGCATAAATCTGATTTATGCTGTTATTTTTGCTCTTCCCTTTGTTTGAACGGTCTTACATCCATACTTAGCTTTTATATCCTCCATAGATTTTTGTTTCGGGTTTCTTCCTTTCATCTCGCCATAGAACCACATAACTTTTTTCTTTGCCCATTTAAAACCAAGCTCTTTTAAGTGACTTTTTATCTCTTTAGTGTCGCCACTAACCCAAATCCACGAGCCAACTACTTCAATAACTATATTTTCATAGTGCAAAATATTAGAGATAATTTTCTCTAACTCTAAATCTATCTCACTATCTTCATCAAATACAAGTTCGTGTTCTATAAAATCATTATAAATCTCGTTGAGTGCCTTAAAATCCTCTGTATCTCCACCCATATCAGGGTGTAACTGTTTCGCTAATTCTTTATAAACTTTCTTAGCCTCATTAATGCCTTCTAAGCCTTTAAACTGCTCTGTAATCTCTGCTCTTGTCATAACTAAATCCTTAAATATAAAATTATCTTTTTTTAAGATTTTGAGGGGGCTTCTAATCTTCTTTTTTTAATTTTAAGATTAATAAAAACTCTCTCTAAATCTTTAAAAGATTTATCTTCCTTTTGAGTTCATCGGGGTTTTTCTAAGAATGTATTGATTAAACTTTTTCTGAAAATAAAATGTAAATTTCTCCAAATTTCAATTTAGTATCAAAAAATAGTTTTATAAAATGAAATGACAGAAAATCCGAACTTATAAGGATGATATTAAAGATTTTTGAGAGTCTTATTACTCTGTTGCATAGCAAAAATTAAAAAGAAAAGAAGATATAAAATGTTTCATTATTTTGGGCATTGTCTCGCTATTTAGCGAAGCGGTAAAATAGCGAACACATCCCACAAATAATAGAAACGAAAAGTGAGCGAAGCGAACTAACCTTGTCCATCTTTAAAGTAGTGTGGACATTTATACAAATAAAATTTAAAAGCTTAAAAAATTCTTATACTGTATTACACAAAATGTAATAAGGATGAAAATTGCAAAGTAAACTATCAGAGCTTCAAGAGCGAAGACTATCAAATATCTCGCAAGAGCTTACAACAACTAAAAAATATAAACATCTTACTTACTCTGGCTTACTCGATAAAATGAAGAAAAGATATGCTCTTAAATCAACATCTAACCTAAGATACTTCATCCGCAATATATCTCAATCGTACAATAATCAAACTGGCGAATTTTACTCAAGCAACTACACTAATGGTCGCTTTAAATTTGAAGAGAACTTAAACTACTATCAAAATAAAAATGAAGAGATAAAACTTACTGTAAACGAACAGATAGAGGGTCAATACCTTAAAAATCAAGACCGTCTTTATGGTTATAAAGTGCTGAGCAAAGTTTATTATCTTGACTTTACAAATCAAGAACGAACTAAAAAGTTCATTACTTGGACACTTCCAAGCATATATCAAAAATTTGTTATGAAAAAAAATGCTCCAAAAACTTATGAGAGAAAGAATTTCTATCTTAATAAAAACTATGCTTATAATCATCTTGAATTTGATAAGGGTATAGAGTTAGGCTTGAAGAAACTCTCTGAAATAGAGCGATATTTTGCAAACTATCTCAACAAGAAGATTTCAAGATATATCAAAAAGGTCTATTCAATGACACTCAAAGAGTATGAAGAGAAAAACGGTAAAAAGATTATTAATAAAATCCGTGTTTTAGAACCATTCAAACAGTTACAAGGACACTTACACGGTCTTTACTGGCTTGATGAGGAGTTTGCAGATATTTTTTACAGTGTATATAAAAACACCATTAAGCATTTTGAGTTAGTAGATGAACACCAAGACTTACAAACAGTCACGGAAAGTTCAGCAGTGACATACATCAGTAAATATCTTACAAAAAATATTAGAGATGATGAAGAGTCCGAAGATAATGAGTATGAAGACATAGCAAATCACTATCGCCACTACTTTAGTAAGATACGATTTTTTACATCATCCCAATATAACAGCATAAATCAGCAAAAAATCGACACAATATACAAGTTTTTAAACAAGAATTTTTCATTGCTTCTAAAATACTATAAGTCGCTTGATGTTCCAATTTACCATACTTTTGAGGAATTAGTAAAAAAAGGTATTTTTAAATTTACCTATGAAGAAGAGCAAGTTAAAAGTATAGATTACGACTCTTTAATAAAGCTCATTAATGCAGAGTTTAAAGAGGATATTGAAGCTATAAAAACTAAGGACTATTACAAGAAGAAAATAAAAGAGCTTGTATCTAAACATAACTCAAAAAATATTTTTATACCTATCTGTGATGATGACATAGGGATTTTTAACACACACGAAAAATTTTACAACTTTTTAAACAGCAAACTAAAAGAAAAGCACGACAATTCTAAACCTGCCTTTGGTCTATATCTCGATGAAATTTATAAGCAGATAGATAGCTACATAAGTTTAAAAAATATCAATGTCACAAAAAGCTCAATAGATGAACTCCTTAGCTTAACTATTGATGATTATATTACAACTGCAACTGTAAAAAAACTCACTAATGCAAAAGCAGATACAAGGCTTTTAAACCAAAACTTAGCATATAAACTTAATGAAGACAACAAAAAAGTTAGCATATTAGCAAAGCAAAAAGAGGCAAAATATCAGTTATTTCAAGAAGCTCAAAACTATAAAGGTATGACAAAACAAGAGCAACAAAATTTTAACAAAAAATACACTGCAAAATTAACTCCGCAAGAGCTATTAGACTCCTCTTGTAGTCTAAAAGAGCTATTAACTCAAATTGAACATTATGAGATAAACCACTATGATATTTTTACATCTATATACGAAAAAGGAAACTTTGAAGCTCAAACGGTTAATGAAGATTACTTCTTAGCATTTAAAGAGAGCTTTGAAAATGAAGACTATGAGGCTTATTACTTTGAACAAATCTCTTATGATGAACTGCAAAACAGACTACAAAATCACTAAGTTGTTAAATTCTTTTTAAAACTTAAATAATTCTTAAAATACTTATTATAATTCATACAGAACTAAAAAAGTTCAAAATTAAATCTAAAAGGCTAAATATGAAAATAGGAAAATTTGAGACAACTTTAAAAATCACTGCAACGGTACTTGGTTATGAATATGGTCGAGGCGAATATGATGAAAAAACAAAAGAAACTCCGGTTGATAGAAGTAATTTTCAAATACAAACATTAGTTAAAAAAGATAATGGCTTGTTTGATAAACAAACTATTAGAGTGCATAAAGAGGTTTCAGAAGACTCTTTAGACAAGATGATAGGTAAGAACTTTACATTCACTGGTGCCAAAGAGATAAAAGTAGAGTTTAAAAAGTTTTACTCGGCAATAGACTTTAAAGAAGCAAAGCCAACTGATGAGCCAATATTTGAGCTTGACTCAACTGGTGTTATGGATGTACATAATGTTGTTCAGATGACTGATAAAGAGGGTCGAACTATTGATGAAGTAAAAATACAAGTCTCTGTAATGGATGGAAAAAAGCTTGATATAAAAACAGTCAAACTCAAGGGCTTCAAATTAGAGCAAATCAAGCCTATGGAGAACAAAAAAGTTTTACTCAAAGAGTTAAAAATCTATCCTATGGATTATGTAACTTATTACAATACTGAGGCACTTCCTGAAGTGATTAAATAGGTTTAAAGATGAGAGCATTAGACCTACTTGAAAATTCTTTAACAGAGTTAATCGACTTTAAAATGGATGAAAGAGACTTGGACACACTTGATGATTTTAGAAAACTTTTAAATCTATATAAAAATACGGTCGAAGAAAAGAGGTCAAAAGTTTTTTACGATTTACTCGACTTAGAGTTTAATGAAATGGAGGCACTTAAAAATGGAAAATAATGAACGATTAGAGTTGATGAAACATAGTATCAACACGATTAACAAGCTATATAAAAACTTAATTGATGACACAAACTTTCATCTTAGAAAAAATATTGAGCATATTGAAGAGTTCGGTTTAACATACGAGATAGTTAAAAACAATGCTTACTCTCTTGATGTAGAGCAAATTGACTACTTAGAAACAAATATAGTATCTATCAAAGATGTTGAATTAGCAAATAACCTCTTTGTAGAACTAAATGAGACATCAAAAACTTTGACACATAAAGTCAATGAAGATTATATAAGCTTCATTGATGTAGTAGATGAGTTGAAAAGTAGACTAAAAAATATAAGTGGTTTTTCTACTGACCTAAAATTTTATGAATTTTTAGAAGATATAGAGCTTCAAATCAATGAGATAAAAGAGTCACTTACACTTTATATCAATACATTACAAAATAATTTTTTAGAGTATAAGCAATTTTCTATCTACTGTGAGCATAAAGAGATGATAGATATAAAATTTAATGTATCAAAAATGACTGCATTCGCACTCTCTACTGATACAGATGATGAATTTAAAAACAGCATAAAACTATAAAGGGTTATCAATGGCAACAGCAAAACAAAAACTGGCATTACAAGAGTATGAATTTGACATCAATAAATATAGACAAACTACTGACTACAAGTCACTTCAAGAGGCACGAAAATTTATCAATCACTTTTATGTAGAGTTAGATGATGATATAGAAGAGTTAGAGGGATACATCTATTCACTTAGCACTAAAAAGAGTGCCTTTGATGAGATTGAAAGTAAAGCGAAGATAATTTTAAAACTTAGTAACTCAGATGATATATACATAAAGAACACACTGGATATAGAAGATATGCAATTTTTAAACAATATTATAAGTGGTAGCTTTAGGTATGAGATAAAAGTAAATGAACTCAAAGCAGAGTTTGAAAAAATCAATGTTTTTTACACAGAGGGTAGAAACAATTTAAATTTTCTCATTAAAAAAGACCTTGATGAAAAAAGCGAAATTGAACGAATACAAGATGTAGAGGCTATTTTTAGAAGTGTAGTCGCTTCAATGGATAGAAATTTAAGAACTTATTTAGAGAGTCTTGACCAAGTTATAGAGTATTTGTTTAATTTTGATTTTGAATACTATCAAAACAGATACCCAAAATTTTACAAAGAAAATAGATAGAGCTAAATGATGGTAAGTAATCTATCGGACTTTATCGGTCGTGTATTAATTTTTGCAGGGCTTGTATATTTTGTAATTGGCTATCAGCATTACAGCATAAACTATATAGGACTACTTACAAGCGGTCAAATTGATGAGAGAATAATGAGCAGTTTTTCGATGCTTTATGAGCTTGGAGAACACCTCAATGCTTTTATTTTACAAGGCTACGATTATGCAATGAGAGAGGGGAAATTAGATTTTTCCATCTACAAACAATTTTATAGTTATTTTTGGTCATATCAATATACACTTTTAATCGGTGCCGGTATGTACTTAAAGGTTACTGGTAGCCCTATACAGAGGATAAAACAGATTATATCTTTTAGCTTAGTTTTTATTTTAGTGCTACTTATAGAAATTCCAATCAAGTGAGGTTAAGATGAATAAATACATAGTTATACAAGACAAGATATATAAAATATCTGAGCTTATAGAGGACTTTTTCACACTTGCAAATTTAATCATAGTTATATCTTACTTTCTAAATATTGGCGATAGAGCATTACTCTTTAAGTATTTCATTGTGCTTATGTTGGTAAATGCCCTTATATCCTTAATCACAAGTAATTTATTTACAACATTTCTAAAAAAATTCAAGGGTAAAGGAGTGACAAATAATGAAAAAAATTCTATTTGAGTTTTTGAAGCTATTATATGCTCATAGCTTTCTATCAAAAAACCGTTCAATAAGTGGCTTAGGCGACTTAGTAATACAACTCAAAGATAAATATGGTTTAGTTTTGGATGAGCTAAATGATAACATCTTAGTATTTATTGGCGAGAACAACGAAAACGGTGCATTTAAGAGAAAAATTTCTGACCCTATTGAGTTTAAAGAGAAAATAGTTTTAGAGTTAGCAAAGATGGGGCATAAAAACGGTTTAGAAATTATCATAAAAAAAGCAACTCTTTCAAGTGTCAATGAAGAGTTCATTTTAATAATAGAGTGTTTCGAGGCTAAATATAAAGCTCTAAAAGATGTGAGTGATAAACTTTTAAATATGCCCTATATTTTGGGATTTCAGAACAATCAAGGTATTAGCTCTCTTCTTATTGAAAAAACGGGAGACACAGAAAACATCTCACTATTTTTTACATATATATCAGGTCTAAATAACCGTGATATATGGACAAAAAAGATAGAAGAAATCAAACAGTATCTTAACTACAATATTATTTTAAAGTTTAATGATGAAAAACAACTGGTAGAAGTCAAGCAAGTTCCAAAACTAAAAAGTGCTTTTGAGTTTATGGTAAGTGGCACTAAATGGCAAGATTATATGAAGCAAGGCGAAATATTTTTAGGCTTCAATGCAGAGGGTGCAGTATATACACCACTAAAATCTATGACCCATCTATTTTTAACTGGGGAAGCAGGAGCCGGGAAAAGTGTCGATTTTCAGCTCATATTTAAGTCGTTGCTTTACAATCTCAATCTTTTTGAGAAGTGCTATATGATAGATTTAAAGAGAACAGAGTTTGTTTCATTTAAAGATATAAAAGATGAGCGATTAGAGGTCGTTTTAGAGCATAGAAAGGTTTTAAACATCATTTTAGATGTTGAGCTTGAGATGGACTCACGAATGGCATATATGGAAGATAATAGACTTAAAAGCATTGGTAACTTTATCTTTTTAGCTGTCGATGAGTATGCAGAGCTAAATAATATCGCAAGTGCAAAAGGTGTCAATAAAAAACAAGCTCAAAATGTTTTAGTCACAATCAATCGTTTAGCAGCACTGGGTCGTGCTATGGGAATAAGATTATATTTTCAAACACAATTCGGAACAGCAGAGAGCATAGATACAACTTTGAGAGGCAATCTACAATCAAGAGTGCTTATGCGAACAAAATCAGCTTCACAACAAGGTGTCGTTATCCCTGCGGAGTTTAGAGAGGAGTATGAAAACCCTGCACAATTTGAAACTGGTAGAAAAATTTTTATGGACCAAGGAACAGGAGAGATACATCTACTACAATCAATTTTTACAGAAAATGAAAAAGGAGATAGCATTAACTTTATTGAAGCCTACGAAATGGGTAAATCAATTCCAAAAGTTGAGATGTTAGATGAGAAGCTCAAGCCCTATAAAATTAAAATACTAAAAGAGCATTTACAAGACAAAGAGCTTGATGAAAAATCTGCTGAGTTTTACACCGCTAAGTTAGAGTCTCTAACACAAGAAAACCCCACTCTTACATTACAAAAAAATAACGATATGCAAAAAAAATCAAATACAGCACGAGCAACTGCAAGTGAAGATGATTTTAACTCTATTTTAAACGAGCTAATTTAATGTTTAGCAATTCAAAAAATGAAGAGATAGTATCTCTTAAAAAACAACTTCAAGAAAAAGATGAGTTAATTTTAAAATATAAATCTACTCTTCAAGCACTCAAAGCTAAATATGATGAACTTCTAAAAAATAGCTCACATAATGAACCAATACTACTGAGCGATAAAGAGATAAAATCAGAGTTTAGAAAACTCAAAAACAGCTCTTTACCAAAACAGCAAAAAGATATTTTAAGAAAAATCTTACTTGTTGTTGAGACTGAACAAGATAAATATTTTTATGAGTATTTTTTATCAAAGATTCAATAAGAACTCCTTGATAATTTTTCTAACGAGACTATGTGAGTGTGTTTGCCATCTATCATCAATAACAAGCTCATACTCAAAATCGCTCTCATCCTCATACCTTTCAGATAAGCCAAAGATTGCATATCTTTCTAAATCTTTTGCGATTACCACTCTATTAAATTGTCCTAAGCTTATTTGACTTGATATTTTATGTAGATTTACCTTTATCATTAAGCAACACTCTTGTTTGACTTTTCAAATAATTTTTTTTGTGCTTTAGTTAAATGCTCTTGATTATTATTGAATATATTCATATACTCTTCATCAGGCACCCATTGCTTTAAGCCAAAAGGTGGATTGCCGACAACTATATCCATTTTTTTACCTATAAATACTTTCTCTAACAAAACATTTTTATTTTCAAAGTAGGAATTACCTTGATTAAACAGTTTAAAAATACTCTCCGCAAATGTTGAATACATCTCATCTATGTCATTTCCAAAAATTTCAATTTTAATATCATTATTTTTTTGTTTAAGCTCTTTATATGTGCTATACAAGACATTTCCAACTCCACAAGCACCATCATAAACTGATATTTTACCTTTTAATTCAATATCTTTATGTGAAGCTATTTTACCTATACCAGTACAAATATCCATAGGTGTAAAAAAATCCATATTATTTTTATCAGGCATATTTACTCGTGTGTATATTTCAAATATATCATCAATAGTTATTTCTAATGTGTCTAACAACTTTATAAACTGGTTGATATTTTTGTCAGCTAAAGCTGTATATAAGCCTATCTTCTTAAATTTAGACTTTGTAATATTCACAACTTTTACACCGTATACATTTTTTAATACATCAAATTTATGCTCCAAAAACAGCTCTATGTTTTTAGAGTCTTTTAAAGGAAAGACACATTTTTCATTAAGTAACTTTAGCCAACTATCGGCTAATTCATTACTTCTGTTTCCAAAATCTCGCATTACCGTGTCTTTTAAGATGTATCTATTAAGATAAAGTAAACTCATATAGACTCTTTTATCTTTAATGTTTGTATTTTTATTTATATAAGTTACGATTGTTTCTATTGTATTTTTCATTGGGTGTGTTACCTCTCCATTTATTAAATAACAATGTATTAGACATTATTATTGATAAGCTTGTATGTGTTTAAAACTTTATTTTTAAAGTTCAACGGTTTCAACAAACGGACATAGTTTTTTTTAACAGTGATAATTTTTTCAGGGGATTTACTTAATGTGTGTCGCTTAACATCCAATACAGTACAAAGTATGTTATTTCTATTTATTAAGAGATTGTGAACTATTCTAACTGACTTGTTGTAGTTCGGAGTTAATTATAAATTTCTAAGTGTCAGTGATTTTTATAACTTACAAGTGAAAGTATGACTCAATAAAACTTAAACCAAGCTTAAATATTATTAGAATTTATATATTTGTTGCTACAATCTAATTGTATCTAATTTTGCTTAATAAAAACTTTTACTTTAGAATTGTATCTCATTTAAGTATTATATTTTCTTTCTCTCTTAAATAAAGAAGATTTTTAATCTAATGCTCTTGCTCTAATATTCTAAGTCGTTTTGTGAAAGTCCATAGGAACATAAAGCGAAAACAATCATTTTTTTAAAATGTGCGATAGGCTCTTACAAGTGCTTCATCATCCATTCTTCAACTACTTCTTTGTTAAACATCAACAATCCACCTGAACCACCACCAAGACAAGGTAACGGCTCTCTTCTTTTTCTTAAATTATCTAAACCACTTTTTGATATATTAAATAAAACCTCTACCTCTTCTCTATTAATCAGCTTCTTCGTTTGAATTTGCTGTAATTTTAAAAGTTTTAAAAGTTCATCATCTTTTTCAATCTCTTTTTCTTCTATTTCTATTGCACTGAGTAGCTCTATGGCTCTCTTAGTGATATTATTAGCTATCTCTGTATAGTATGGGTCGGAATAGAAACTTATACATCCCTCAGGTGCTTCAATAGCTTGTAACTGTTCTAAAGTCTTAGATATATCATTAGAATCAGTTTCATCAAATATACTGTTTAGCTTTTTAAAATACTTCCAATCATCTCTATGATTATTCCATCTAAGCTTTCCATCACTTACCTCTTCAAACATTACATCACTATATACACTAAATTTTTCATAAGCAGCTTTATATCTTATTATTTCAATTAGCTCTGTTTCTGTAATTAAATTCTTTATTATTGGTATTATATTTTTCATATGATGATTATAGCAAAAAACACACAACTCATATTTTAGGGGGTTTATTTATGTATAACTTTATGTATAACCTAATATTTTACTCTTCTTGAACTCTTAGACTAACTTCATACATAAATTGTTGTAGAGGTAACATATCTTCATAGATTTCATAGAGTGTACTTATAAGTTTTTCGCCATTAGTAATTAATTCAGGTTCTAAAGTTTTGAATGTAGCCATTCCCTTATATAGGGATAAATCAGCATTATTCATATCTTTATCGAAACCTTTTGGATACCGTTTGTATCCTTTTTCTAAGTGAGTATAGCCTTTATTTAAGCCTTTAATATTTTCTAAAATAGAAGCCAATTCTGCCCTCTTTTCATCACTTTTTATGTACTCACGATATGCATCCAACATAGGTTTTTCAAACCATCTCAC
>Ga0256826_1001089_pt1 | contig 16814 bp, 17 predicted proteins | sample CV79metaG_FD_185975 | JGI IMG/M metagenome (GOLD analysis project Ga0256826, IMG submission 185975) | Hydrothermal vent microbial communities from East Pacific Rise, Pacific Ocean - CV79 | ecosystem: Environmental > Aquatic > Marine > Hydrothermal vents | place: Pacific Ocean: East Pacific Rise...
TTTCCTGCTCTTTTGCAATAATTCCAGACTTTTTAAAAAGATATGCGATAAATTTTTCAAAAAGATAATCCATATTAAAAAGGATTGACCAAAATTGATTAGAGTTTCGACTAGTGGAAAATGGCAGATATTTTGAATAGATGATTTTTGCTTGTGAAAAGAGTTCTTGAAACTGAACATTCATTCTATTAAATTCAACTCTCTCAAAATAACTCTCTTTAATCTGAATGGTTTCCACTCCATCTAAAATTTCAATAATTTCAAAAAGAGTCTTTTTTGTAAAATATGAGATTCCATTATCTCTTAAAAGTAGAACCGTAATAGATTTGAAAACTTGCATCAAAAAATTATTTTCGGAGTGTTTTCGATATTGAATCACAACTTGACTTTTATCAAATTGATGTTTTTGCATAGTTTTGTGAATATTAATATTTCCACGAATTACAGAACTACTTTCAATAGTTTCAGAGTAATCTTGAAAAACACCTTTTTGAAGTTGCTTTAAAAGATTATTTGCAAAAAGTTCTAAAATATAAGAGATTAGAGGAATTTCACCAACTCCCACTTTTCCACTCGAGAAATTTCCAAAAATAGCTTTTGAGTTTGAAAGTCGAATTAATTTTATAAAATCTTTTCTGTACTTTTTTAGATTGGTTTTATCTAAATTCTCTTTTAATATTTTTGGTAAAATTTCGATAATTGTTCCATCTTTTAAAGCTATCGAACCTACAATTGATGAGGTCTTTATCGTTTTTGAATCGATAAAGTTGAAAACTCTTTTTTCTTGAAATTCAATTTTTTCTAAATAATCTCTATCTTTTTCTGAAAGTGTATGTTTCTCAAAATTCCTCTCTTTTCCAATATAAATCTTGGAATGCTCTAAGATTGTAAATATCTTATTTTGCATATTTGTAAATTTGAATTACATCAAATTCAGAAAAGTTCTGATTTACTGAAAAAATAGCACTGTTTGAAAACTCAAGTAATTCAGAAAATTCATCTTTGAAAAGATTGTTGGAACTTTCAGTTTTAACTAAGATTTCACCTCCCTTTTTAAAACTTTGATTTAAAACCGCACAAACAGATTTCCAGTCATCATAAAAATATTCCTGTAAAAGTGGAATAATCTTAGAAATTATCACTTGTCTCAAATCATCAAAATTTTTCAGATTCATAAAATATGAGTGTCCGATTTGGTAGTTTTCATTTTTCAAAACAGAGATTCGCTGATTGATTTTGTCCAAAAGTTTTGAAAGTTCGACAGTTCCAATTTTACCTAGAAGTTCAGGTTTTGGTTTGATTTCTTCAAACTCAAATCTACGACGAAGTGCAATGTCAATTAAGGCAATCGATTTATCAACCGTATTCATAGTTGCTAAAACATATAGATTTTTCGGAACTTTCAGCTTTTCAGTTTTGGAGTAAGGCAATGAAATTTCTATCGACTCCTTTTCGCCAACTCTTCTGCTATCTTCAAGAAGTGTGAAAAATTCTCCAAAGATTGCGGAAATATCACCTCGATTGATTTCGTCAATAATTAAAACATAGTTGAAATTTGGATTTTTTAAAGCTCGATTTACAATCTTTTTGAAAATTCCATCTTGAATCTCATAACCGCCCTTGTCATTAATTCTTATACCCTCGATGAAATCTTGATATGAATAGCTCGGGTGAAAAGTTACAAAATCAATTAGTGGATAAGCTTTGAGCTTATTCAAATCTTCAGTTTGGTTAATAAAGTTAGTGTTTTCAGATGGTTTTTTCAAAGTAGTTTCTAATCTGAACAGCTTCATTTCCATATCTGAAATGTAATTTTTTTCTTTTGTAGATAATTCTTTAAAAGTTTTAGGCTGTTCTAATTTACTATTGACGATTTTTTCCGCTTGATTTATCGCCTCTCTTGTTTTTCCAGTTCCTGCTGAACCAAAATAAATTTTATTTAAATATTTCAAATTATTCCTTTTTTATCTAAGTATAAGATATTATCAAAATTTAGTTAGAATTATTATTAGTATAATAAATAAAATTGGGTTAAGAAAAATGCAAATAAAGAAGATTGACAATATTCCAAAAAGCTTGACAACAATTAAATCTGTTCCAAAAGAGCTATATTTTCAAGGGAACTTAGAACTTCTCAAAAAACCAACTATCGCAATAATTGGAACTCGTCGCCCATCTCAATATAGTAGAAATATAACTTACTCTCTTGCAAATCGTTTAGCAAATAATGGTTTTGTGATTATAAGTGGCGGTGCAATGGGAACTGATATTTTAGCTCACAAAGGAGCAATGCCAAATACAATTTCAGTTATGGCAAACTCATTAGATATTATTTATCCGAAGATAAATGAAAATATCATCAAAGAGATGTCTGAAAAATCTCTACTTATTTCTGAATATTCTGAAAATATTACCGCCCACCCAAAACGATTCATTCATAGAAACAGATTAATTATCGGCTTAGCTGATATTGTAATTGTGATTGAAGCAGATTCACAAAGTGGTTCGTCACAATCTATGAGAATTGCTAAAGAGATGCAGAAAAGTATTTTTGTTCTACCTCATCGAATTGGAGAATCCACAGAAACAAATCTATATCTTGAAAATGGAGAAGCTCAAGCAATTTTCGATATTGATGTTTTTTTAGAAAATATGAAAACACTTTTTGGAATTGCAGAAAAAAGAAAACAAAATATAGAAACTGATTCTATCCTTGAATTTTGTAAGAATTCTCCAACTTATGAAGATGCCTTTGGAAAGTTTGGAGATAAGCTTTTTGAATATGAATTAGATGGAAAAATTGAAATTCACAATGGCTGTGTCGTAGTTATTTCTTAATTTTGAAGTGCTAACTTAACTAGATAGATAATCTATATTAATTATTCTCAATTTTTCATCTGAAAAATAGTAAAATTCTATGTAAATTTTAAAGGCTATTTTATGGAAACAAGTTCAGGTTTATTCGTCACACTCTTTTCGGTTACTCCACCGAATATCATTTTTACAATTCTTATTATTATTTTGGTTCTTATTGATTTAATTCTGAAAAAAGATTTAAAAGCTCAAATTGTCAGTATTGGTGTTTTAGGTACTTTTGTCGGAATATTTATCGGGCTTCAGAATTTTGACCCAACATCTATGAAAGAAAGTATCTACCACATTTTAGAGGGATTAAAAACTGCTTTTGCAACTTCAATTCTAGGAATGGGAAGTGCTCTTTTTCTAAGTATCTATCAAAAAATTAGAGACCAGATTTCAGAAGATAGCAAATCTGAAGAAGAAATCCTTATTGAAATTAATCGCAAACTTGATAATTTAGATAACCTCTCTTTCTTACCAAGATTAGATAATTCAATGTTAATTACAAAACTTGAGCAAATGATGACAAAAATCCAAGGTGGAGGAAGTGGAGGTGGAAGCCAATCAAGTGAAGCTATCCTAAAAACTTTAATTGATATTAAAAATCAGAATATTAGAGCAAATTTTGCAATTTCTGAACTTCTATCTAATAACTTTACGACATTGAATAATTCAATGGCAGAAGCAACTCGACAACTTTCACAAGGTGCAACTCAAGAAATTATTAATGCTTTACAAGGTGTTATTAAAAACTTTAACGATAATTTAATGGAGCAGTTTGGTGGAAATTTTGACAAGTTAAATCAGTCAGTTATCAAACTTGTTGAATGGCAAGATAAATATAAAGAGCATGTTCAAGATATGGAAAATAGATTTGAACTTTCAACTTCATCTATTGAAAAAGCTGAGAAAAGTATTGTTACTATTTCACACTCAAATGAAAATATTTTACAAGTTTATGAAAATCTAAGAGATATTATCGAAACTTACAAATCTCAAACTGATGGTCTAAAAAATAATATGGAATCGATTGCGAATATTGTTCCAAAAACTTCTGATATGTTTGAGAAAATGGATTCTCAACTTTCTAGTTTTTCTGAATCTTTCAAAGATATGTCTTTAACTGTTACGACTGGAAATAAGTTACAAAAAGATAGCTTTATTGAAATGAATGATACAGTTGTCAATTTGATAAATCAGAATAGTTCATATATTACTGGTGTCTTTCAGCAAAGTATGAAATCAATTAGTGATAATTTCCAACACTCTTACGATTCACTTGAGCGACAAAAATATGAAATTAATGTAATTACAAATTACTTCAAAGTTATGGGCGAACAAATTCCCGAAGCTCTTCGAGTCTCTTTAGATGAATTAAACAAAGCTTTAACTTTGATGACAACAAAATTTCAGAAAGATTATGAAGATGTGATTTATAGATATAAGGATAATATAAATGAAACACGATACTAATCAGTGGGTGTCAATCTCGGATATGATGTCGGGGTTGATGCTTGTTTTTTTGTTTATATCTATCGGGTATATGATTCAAGTTGAGGAAGAAAAAGAGAAAATTCAAAATATTGCTATCGCTTATAAACAGGGTAAGACTGCTTTGAATCTTGCTCTCAAAAAGGAGTTTGAAAAAGATTTAGAGGAGTGGAATGCTGAGATTTTAGATAATAATACAATTCGATTTAAATCTCCAGATATGCTTTTTGAAACAGGTAAAAGTGATATTAAAGATAAATTCAAAGATATTCTAGATAATTTTTTTCCTCGATATATCAGAATATTAACAACTAAAGAGTTTCGTCTAGATATTGATGAAATAAGAATCGAGGGGCATACCTCATCGAGTTGGGATACCGCTACAAACCTGCGAGAACGATATATAAATAATGCCAAACTTTCGCAGAATCGAGCTTTTCAAGTTCTAGACTATTGTATAAATGTTGATGAGGTTCAAGATAATCTAGATTGGCTAATTATACTTTTTCGGGCAAATGGTGTATCTTTTGCTAAACCGATAAAAGTTGATGGATTTGAAAGTGCAGAACTTTCGCGACGGGTTGAGTTTCGAGTTATTACAAAAATCGAAGATAAGATATATAAAATTATAGAGGCATCAAAATAGATTAATAATCTCTTATTCAGTCAAATTTTTGTTAAAATCATTTAAAAAGTTTTGAAAGTAGTCTAATGCCAGATAAAGTAATATTTTTTACTGTAACAACTTTAATAACAATCGGAGTTGTCTTTTCCTATTCCCTGACTCCATTTCTAATGGTAAGATTTAGTGCAGGAGAATTTAATTTTGTATTAAAACAATTTATATTTTCAGTAATGTCAATATTTATAATATGGGCAGTTTCAAGGTTAAACCCTGATAAGTGGCTTTTTAGAATTGGTATGTCTATGTTTTTAGGCGGACTATTTCTAATGGTCATTATGAATTTTCTGCCATCTTCAATCGTGCCTACAATCGGTGGAGCTTCTCGTTGGATTTCTATTTTTGGTTTTTCTATCGCTCCCGTTGAATTCTTTAAAATAGGATTTATCTACTTTATCTCTTGGAGTATGGCTCGAAAAATTGAAGTTGATTCTCAACATAGGTTCAGAAGTGAATTATTAATGTTTTTACCATATTTGATAATTTTTATCATTTCTGTATTTTTTATTACTGTGCTTCAAAAAGATTTAGGTCAATCTGTAATCCTAGGTGGAACTCTAATTCTTTTATCATATTTAGCAGGAGGCAGTGGAAAATTTATCGCAAAAGTTATCGGTTTCTTAACATTTGTATTTTTGCTTTTTATCGTTTCATTTTCTCACAGAACGGAAAGAATTCAAAGTTGGTGGCAATTAGCTAAAACTTGGTTGCCAGACTGGTTTTCAAATATGATTGGAGTTCAAGATGGTTCAGAACCTTACCAAGTTTCTCAAGCTTTGGGTTCAATTTATAATGGCGGATTTTTCGGTACAGGTTTAGGTAATGGGATTTTTAAATATGGATTTCTCGCAGAAGTTCATACCGATTTTATCCTTGAGGGAATTGCCGAAGAATTAGGCATTTTTGCAATTATGATAATTTTTATGCTTTTTATAATTCTGTTTCAACGAATTCTCAAAGTTGCAAACCGTTCTGAAAATAAAATCTACCTACTTTTTAATATTGGAATCGCTCTAATTATTGGACTTGCTTTATTAATTAATACTTACGGTTCGACAGGTCTAATTCCGATGAAAGGAATCCCAGTCCCATTTTTAAGTTATGGTGGAAGTTCAATGTTAGCTTTAGCTTTTGGCATCGGAATGGTTTTAATGACAAGCAAACATGCTACTCAAGAAAGTGATAAACCTGCAAAACCTGAAACTTCTTCACCAGATTCTAATAAACGAAATATTCAATATGAAAATTATCCGCAACACCAACCGCCACCTCATCAGAATCAACAACCAAATAATATGAATCAAAATCATAATAATAATTTTAGACAACGAAGAGAATTTTAGAAATTGGATAGCCTCTCATTATTCCACGAAAACTATGTAATTAATTTTATTCTGCTTTTCGTGAGAATCTCATCTCTTTTAGCTTTTCTGCCAATATTTAGCAATATGAAAATTCCGATGAAAATAAAATCTGCTTTCGCTTTGTATCTAACTTTAATCTTTTACTTTTCACTTCCGCCTCCTGAAATTCCTATAAATTCACTTTCAATCGGATTAGCAATTATTTCTGAAATAATTTTTGGTGTTTTTGTTGGGCTGTTTTTGAATATCACCCTTTATACTTTAATGTATGCAGGTGAGCAAATATCTTTAATGATGGGTTTTTCAATGGCTACCGTTTTTGACCAGCAATCTTCAATTTCAATGCCAATTATTAGTCAGTTTCTCGGCTATTTAGCGATGATGGTTTTATTTGCTCTTGACGGACATCATTCGATGTTACTATTTATTCACTCATCTTTGATAAATTTACCTTTGGGCGGTTTTATGATAAGTACAGATATGTTTGAATATCTCATAACCGCCTTTAAAAATCTTTTTGCTATCGGTTTAACTATTGCATTTCCAATCTTGGCACTTTCACTTTTAAGCGATATTATCTTTGGAATGCTTATGAAAACAATGCCCCAATTTAACTTGCTTGTAATTGGATACCCGATTAAAATTGGAATTGGATTAATAGTTTTAGTTTCTGTTTTATCTTCAATGATATTTATCTTTAAAAGAGAATTTTTTAGTGCATTTCAAAGTTTGGGAATGATGTTTTAATAATATATATTATAATTGGAAAAAAGGTAAAAGATGATTAAATTTTTCCATTATGATGAAAAAGTAACGATACCAGATAATTTTGATTATTCCTACCTGAAGCATTTAGATAATAGAGATAAAATAGTTTTCTATGGAGATAACCTTATCGGGCTTCGGGACTTTAGCGGATATATCGGAGATGTGTTATACATTCCAAAAAAATTAGAAAAGCTTTTGCAACTTGATGATAATAGTAAATATCAGAATCTATTTACAAATCTATTTACAGCTATTTTATCCCATTTTAATGAAGAGATTCTATTTCAGCTTTTTCCAACTCGATTTGGATTAACTGAACATCTGTTTAATACAAGTAAGATATTTCAACTTAATACTATTTTAAAACATCGAGATGCTACAATTTTTGCACTCAATATTTTACCAAAGAATGCTCATCGACGATTGGTAGAAAATACGGTTTATAGGGATTTTCAAGATGTTTCTTATGTCGATGATACAATTATGTTAGATATTTTAGAACACCCAGAAACTTGGCAAAACCATACCCCAAAAAAACCTAGAGAAGTTTTGCAATATAATAATTTTGAAAGTTTCAATACTCCAGAAAACCGATTTATTAAATTCTTTTTAGAACAATTAACTTTTACAATTAATGAATTAATTGATTATACAGACCAACTTCCAATTCAACGAATTAGGTTAAAAAGTATAAAATATCAGATTGAAAGTTTTAAGGAAGATTTTCCTCTTGATGAGGTTAAAAAATTAAAGACTTTTCCATATAATTCTCAAGTTCTACTAAAGAGAGATGGATATAAAGAACTCTTTTATTTATATAATCGACTTCACTACTCTTTTAAACCATCGTTTTTGCAAAATTTGGATAATGCGATTTCTTTAAAAGATATTTCATCGCTTTGGGAATATTATGTAATGTCGAAATTGATTGAACAGTTTGGAGAGATTCAATCTCAATATATTGAGGAAAATCTTCAGGTCAAAGATGAAATCTACGAAAGAGCTTCTATCCAATTTAAAAATGGTTTAAGACTCAAATATCAATATGTTGTGAATTCATATTCTCAAATTCCATTTCGTCCAGATTTCTATATTGAATACAAAGATAAGAAAATTGTTTTAGATGCAAAGTTCAGAGTGCTAGAAACTAATAGAACTGATATTTTAAAAAATATGCACTATTACAAAGATAGCTTACAGCTTGATTCTGCTATTGCAATTGTCATAGGAAAAGAGCAAGCAGGTAAATTTTATGCTGAAGATGGTCAAGTTACATCTATAAGTAATTTTGATATTATTTTTGAAAATCGAGGTATCGGATACCTTTCTCTAAATCTTTTAGAACTGTTATAAAAGTAAAAACCTAATAATGACAATCCTCTATCATCTTTAGGTTTAATTCAGAAAACCTCTCATTTCCACTGCTTTCTTAAGAAATATAAAATAATTTATATTTTTTTTATGATTTGTATTCTTAAAAATATAGTTAGCAAATACATATAAGAAAACTCTGAAATTCGATGAATTTAATTTGTCTCCCATATAGTGGAAAAGTATAATTTAAAAAATATTAATGTCGAGTTTATCGACATTCATTCTGACAGAAATATTTTTTAAGTTTCAAAGTTATTTTTATAGTTAATACAAAGAAAATAGTATAAAAAACAGTATATTTCATTTTTACTTTAAGTTTCATAATCTAGAAAATAATAATATATAGTTATAAAACTAGCCGTTTTTATGGTTGAAACTTAAACCAGTAGATTCTAATATTAGAAATTGGCGATTATTATAATTATATATAATAATTATCCAAGTCTTTATATTAATTGTAATGTTTAAGAAGTAATATGAAATTACTGAAAAAGACCTAAAAAATTTTGATACTCTGTATAGGGTAACCTAAGACTTTTTTGTATTATTTATAAATAGAATGTCGATAAATAGGGGGTACATATTTTTATAAGTTTGTAACATATAAATTTAAGTTTCAGGGTGTATTTTGGGTGGAAAACTAGATTTTTGAGGTTGTTCTCTCAAATATATCTGAGAGAAAAATTTATATAATATATGGTGTTTATAGAGAATTTTGAAATTTTTGAAATTCTAATGCTGACATAGGTTTTGCATAGTAGAATCCTTGAATTAAATCACAATTTAAACTTTTTAAGAAATTTAGTTGCTCTTCTGTTTCAACACCTTCAGCAACAATTTTATAATTAAATGATTTACCCAAAGCCACAACAGATTTAGTAATTGCAATATCACCTTTATTATATGGAATTTCTTTGATAAAAGACCTATCGATTTTAATCGTATGAACAGGTAACTGCTTTAAATATGAAAGAGATGAATATCCTGTGCCAAAATCATCGATAGCAAATTCAACTCCAATTTCTCCTAAAGCAGTTAAAGTATCAAGCATCTCATCTTGATTATCTATCAAAACACTTTCTGTAATTTCAATTTCAAGCCAATGAGGGTCGCATTGAGTTTTCTCTAAAATCTCTTTAACAGTTTGAACCATATCAGTTTTTGTAAATTGAATCGTAGAAATATTGACAGCCATTTTTTCAATGAAGACATTTTCTTTTCTCCATTTGACCATTTGAGAACAAGCTTGAAATAGAACCCATTTACCAATTTCAATTATCAGCTCACTTTCTTCAGCAATATCAATAAATTTCATAGGAGGCATTAAGCCAATTTTAGGGTGTTTCCAACGAATCAAAGCCTCAACAGAAGTAACTGTTTTCTTTTTACTATCTACTTGAGGTTGGTAATGTAAAACAAATTCATTACTTAAAATTGCACTTCTCAAATCTCGCTCAATAGAATTTTTTTCAAGCATATCTTCACTCATAATATTTGAATAGAATTGAAAACCATTTCTACCTTGTTTTTTGGCTTCAAACATTGCAATATCTGCAAACTTGATTACCTCATCAATATTATCAGATTGCTTAGGAAAAATAGCAACTCCGATACTTGTGCCGATATATATTTTATCTTCTACAATATCGTTAAAAGGGGAAGCTATTGTTTTGATAATCTTTTTTACAATTACTTGAATGTTTTCCTCTGAAGCAACTTCTCGAAGCAAAATAATAAATTCATCGCCTCCAACTCTTCCAACAATATCACTATCTCGAACTGAATTAATTAATCGTTCAGAAACTTTCTGAAGTAATGTATCCCCGACTCCGTGTCCATAAGTATCATTTACAAATTTAAATTTATCTAAATCTAAATATAGAACAGCTCCAATATTTTTATCTCGTTTTCTAGTTTTTATAAAATTATCCAAATGAGATTTAAGTAAAATACGATTTACCAAACCCGTAAGACCATCGTGATGAGCCATATATTCTAGAGCATCTTGAGATTCTTTAATAATTGAAATATCAGAAAAATTTGAAATATAATGTATAACTTTTCCAGTTTCTTTTGAACGAATCAAACTGATAGAAAGCCATTGAGGATAAATTTCGCCAAACTTCTTTTTATTCCAAACTTCACCATTCCAATAGCCAGTTTTAAAAAGTGTTTTCCACATATTATTGTAGAACTCTTTAGATTGTCTGCCAGATTTAAGAATGCTTGGTCTTTGACCAATAACCTCATCGACAGAATATCCAGTGATTTTTGTAAAGGCATTATTAACTTTTATAATTTTGTTATGAGAATCTGTAACAACAATAGCATTTCCTGTATTGATAAATATTTCTTCATAAAGTTGAATTAATTCAGCATCATCTTTTAAAGTTTTTTTCAGTTTTAAAATATTTAACATTCTAAAAATATTTGGATTGTTGTAGTAAATTACTGCAAAGATGACAATTGGAATTATAAGATATATGAATATGTTTAGCATTTTAAAGATTTTCTTTCATAATAATTTTTATATATAATTCTAACATAAATTTAAATTAGGAAAATTGGATATGAGTCAAGCTAGAAAAATTATATTAAAAGCTAGAAAAAATATTTTTAGCGAAAAGATAGGAAATAATCCATCAATTTTTAAAGGTGAGGGTTATGATTTTGTGGAATTGCGGGAATATCAGATTGGCGACGATATTAGAAAAATCGATTGGAATATTACAGCAAAAGCAAATAAGCCATTTGTAAAAATTTTTCAAGAAGAAAGAGAGTTGAATATTGTAGCGGTTTCAATTCTAAATAGTTCAGTCTATTTTGGTTCTCAAAAAATGAAGCAGGATATTATTGCCGAAATTGTATCTTTAATTGGATTTTCAGCAGTGAAAAATATGGATAGTTTTTCATCATATATTTTTGGAGATTCACAAGTTCAATTTCATAAACCTACAAAAAAGAGTTTCGGAGTTGAGAAAGTTGTTGAAAGCATTCTAGAATTTGATTCTGTCAATAAAAAAGTTGAACCCCAGTTCATTATCGATACCCTTATAAAAAAGGTAAAAAAAAGAAGCCTAATTTTTGTTATTTCAGATTTTTATACTCCATTAGATTTTAAATATCTTGGAAAACATAGCGAAGTCATTTCTATAATTGTAAGAGACAAATTAGAGGAAAATCCCGAAACTTTGGGCGAACTATCTTTAGTTGATAGTGAAAATGGAAATGTTCTCGAAGGAAATTTCTCAAATTCTCAAAATTATCAGAAAAATTTAGAAGCTCACGATAAAATTATTTTGCAGAATATGAAAAAAAATAATGTGCAAACTTTCAAACTTTATACTGATTCAAATATATTGAAAGAGTTTCGGCAATTTTTTGGTTAATAAGCAATATTTATTTTTCTTAGGCACTTGGCATATTTTTCTAATATAATACGGTTATGGAAAAATTATTAACAGTTAAAGAATATGCGGACAAAGAAAATTTAAGTAATAGCACAATATATAAATATATTAGAACAGGTAAAATTGATTCAAAGATTCAGAATGGCAGAAAATATATAATTGATAATGATTCTGGAAAAATTATCAACGAAACTATTGAAGTGGTCGATGAAAAACAAAATCTAGAAAGTAAAATTAGTGAGCTTCAAGAGTATATCAGAGTTTTAGAACAAAAAAATCAAGACCTTTTGCTTCAAATCCCTTTGAAAAAACAGAAAATCAGACAAAAAGTTGAACTTTCTGAATACCTTATTAATTTAGGTATTACAAAAAAAGAGAGAAAGAAAATTTTCAAGCGGTGTAAAAAAAGTCAAGATGAAAGATTTCAACAAGAAGATAATAATATTTTTATAGACTTGGATAAATATACTTATCAAGATATGTTTTGAAACAAAGTCTAGAATCATATTTTATCAGTCAATTTCCAAGTAAATATATTGGAGATGATGGAGCTGTCATCAAAAATCAAGTATTTGTTCAAGATGCATTTTTTGAAAATATACACTTCAAATTAGATTGGTTTTCCCTTGACGAAATCGCTTATAAATCTGTGGCGGTCAATATTTCTGATATTTATTCGATGAATGCAGTTCCAAAATTTGCACTTTTGACAGTCGCAATTCCAAAATCATTTTCAAAATCTGATTTACAACTTTTAGCAAAAGGTTTTAAACGAGCTGAAAAAGATTTTGACATTGAAATTGTCGGAGGCGACACAATTGCAAATAGCAAACTTGATATTTCTGTAACTGTTATAGGAAAATTAAGAGGCAAACCAATTTTAAGAAGTGGTGCAAAAGTTGGAGATTTCATAGCTTTTACAGGGAATTTAGGCTCAACAAAAAGAGATTTAGAAAAACTATTAAATAATAGAAAAATTCTAAGAAAATCTACATTTATCAAACCAATTCTAGCAAAAAAATATATCTTTTTAGTATCTAAATTTATAAATTCAGGTTTAGATATTTCAGATGGTCTATTTTCTGAACTAAATCATATTGCAAATAGCAGTAAAGTCGGGTATAAATTATTAAAAAAAATTCCAAAACAGAAAGTTTGTAGCGGAGAAGAATATCAATTTCTTTTTACTTTTCCCTCTAGAAACTTAAAAATTATCCGATATTTGGCAAAGCATACAAATACCAAAATTAATATATTTGCTAGAATTGTTCAAACAAGAAAAGTTTATAATTATTGTAAAAACAATCATTTCTAAAAACTATGATTATTATCGTATAATTATTTATTAATTTAATATAAATAAAAGGTTTGAATATATGTTATTTGGAATTTGTATCTTTGGAGAAAAAGATAGCAAAAAACAACAATCGAAAATAGGCGATTCTACTAAAACACTTAGCTATCAAATGATAGAAAACTTAGATAAAAAAAATCAATTAGACTTAACTCATCTTGATAGTGGATTTACTTGGGAGCTTGATATTGAGAAAAAAGATGTCAATATTAAAAATATAAGTAACCTATTTGGTTTGTTAAGTAATGATAATATTACTCCCAAGCCAAAATTACAACAAATTGAAATGAATATTGATGAAGATTATCAAATAGATAATATCGATGATACTGAAATAATAAATATATTCAGACAAACTAAAGTACCAAAAGAGTGGCAAGACCCTGAAACTAAATTAATCTGGGAAGTGAAGACTCAAAGCAATTTTGAAAGATTATATAATTATAATGAAGCTTTAGACTATGCAAAATCATTAAATAGAACTTTTTACTCCAATTCAAATAGATGGAGAGTTCCTACTATTGATGAGTTATTAACTTTAGGCAGTATTCACCTTTTTGATTATAGAGCAAAAAGTTCTAAATTTAATGCTCGAGAAGCTTGGAAGAAAGTTCGACTAATATCTAAAAATGGTAAAGTCTTTGTTAAAAAGCCATTGTCAGGAATTATGAATAGGCAACTTGAAACTTGGTATTGGAGTGCTACTGAAGTAGAACCTTATTCTGAACATCCAAAAAGAGGAACAGAAAAACAAAGTACAGTAGCTTCAGACGAAGCTTGGTCTGTAAATTTCTTTGAAGGTGGTAATTACCGTAATAATAAAGACCAAAAGAATCATATCATTTGTGTTAGAACAACTTCAAAACTTAGTCAGTAAAGTTGTCGAGTTTGGACTCGATAATTTTTATTCCTTCGCTCTGAATTTAACCTCAAATGAAACTCTATCTGTTAAATCAACTGTAATTAAAGTCCCTTTTATAGATTCGAGATATTGAATTAATTCAATATTAAAATCTTCATTTTTGCCTCGTGTCACAATTTTATAATGCTCTAAAATAGAATTTTTATTTAATATAAATCTCACAATCGCACTATTTCCTGCAACATTTTCAGACGGATACCATTTATTATATAAAAATGATTTAATCTGAGAATAGAATTTATCATAAGTTCCTTGGTCTGAACCATCTAAAGATGAACTCTGAATCTCTAACTCTCGATAATCCACTCGAATAGATTCTTGCTGTTTATATTGATATGTTCTCTCAAGATTATCAGCAACAATTTTTGTTACATTTTCATCTTGCCGATAAACTGGTAATTTAGTTTTCACAATTTTATTTTTCAATCGATTTATAGCTTCATTTGAAACTCTAGGCTTAGAAGTTTCGATAACCTCATCTTGTTTAAATTTTGATGTGTCAATATTTGAAAAGAGTGAGCCAAAAGATGGAGTTGTTGGAACTTTGATTTGAGGTTTAGGTTGTGGTTTTTGTTGATTCTTTTTTGGAACATCTATTTTCTTAGGTTTAGGAGTTACTATTTTTTTAATTGGAATCACTTGAGGTTTTGCTTTTATCGTTTTCTTTGGAGTATCGATAAGAGAAATTTGAATAGATGTTTTTTTTGTTTTGATTTTCAAAACCCTATCTTTATGATAAACATAGGTCAAAGTTGAAAATATGATTACAAGAAAAAAACCTATTGAAAAAAGACCGCTTAAATAAAAAAGCCTTGTATCATTGTTAGCCATTTGTAGAAAGTGATACTTGTGTAAATCCTGCGATTTTTACACTTCTCAAAACTGCCATTACATCTTTGTAAAGAATTCTCTCATCTGCATTTATTACAATTGGAGTGTCTTTGGTGATGTTTTGCGAATAAAGTATAAAGTCATCAGAAAAAGTATCAAACCCGTATTTAGTTTTTTTAATAAAGATATTTCTATCTTTTGTGATTGTAATTTCTATTGTGTAAGTTTTTTTCAAAGGTTGCTCTTTTGAACCTTGAGGTAGTTGAACCATTTCTTGATAAACCATAGTCGGAGCGGTTACCATCAAAATAGAAAGGAGAACAAGCATAACATCTACAAGAGGTGTTATGTTCAGTTCAGGTTGTTCGTCCCAATCAAACATTTGGTTGCTCATTCATATTTATATTTTCAGGTTTCTTATTTCCTAATAGAATCAGTTCGCTTTGCATTGAAATAAGTTCTACAAGTTCGTAAGCTTTTCTTTTTAAGATTTGATGATAAGTATAGGCAAAAGTTGCGACAAAAATTCCAACAGCTGTTGCAATCAGGGCTTCACTAACTCCTTGAGCAATTACAGAAATTGCACCTAATTCTGAATCTCCTAAAGTTCCAAAAGTATCTAAGATTGAGACGACAGTTCCAAACAGTCCGATAAATGGAGAAGTTGAGGCGATAATACTTAAAATACTTAAGCCTTTTGTAGCTTCTTTGGTAATTGTATATTTAATAAGTTTAAGTAGATTTTCACTTATAATATCTTCGTTAGGATTTTTAACCGTAACATATCGATGAATAAAAGAGTATTGGGAAACTCTTTCGTTCTCACTTAGAACAGAGTGAAAAGCTTGATCTTCGTTTATAATTGAGTTTTTGAGAGTAATGTATCGCATAATAAATAGCCAATTTGTAGCTATAAAATAGATACTTAGCACCCCAACAACAAAAATTGTTATTGAGCTACTCTCCTCAAAAAAGTTGAGAAGCATATCTATCATATTAACTTAACTTCGCTTCAACTGAAGCTAGGATATGCTGAGAATCAGCGACATCTTTTAAAAGTTCTTTGATATTTTCAAGAGAACTAGCAATTTCACTATTTTTATCAAGTGGAATAGCACCCTCAACTAAAGCGATAACACCGCCATCAGCTAAAGTAACATTTCCAGAGCTAATTACAACGGCATCAATGTTTCCGTCTTCTTTTGTAAATTCAATTACCCCACCGCTTAGCAGTGTAAAAAGAGAAACATGCTCAGGAAGAATCCCAAACTCGCCCTCTTCTCCAGGTAAAAGAACATCTTTAACTTTTCCAGAAAAAATCAAACCGTCAGGAGTGATAATTTCTAAATTTAGACTGTTTTCCATATATATTCTCCATTTGGGCTACGATGAGGTAGCCCGTGAATTAATTATTTCTTTTCAGCCTTAGCAATAGCTTCGCCAATATTTCCTACCATATAAAATGCATTTTCTGGTAAGTTATCATATTTGCCTTCAAGAATACCTTTGAATCCAGAAATAGTATCTGCAAGAGAAACATATTTACCGTCAGCACCTGTAAAGACTTTAGCAACATGAAAAGGTTGAGAAAGGAATTTTTCAATTTTTCTAGCTCTTTCAACAACAGCTTTATCATCTTCAGAAAGTTCGTCCATACCAAGAATTGCGATAATATCTTGTAAGTCTTTATACTTTTGAAGAGTTTGTTGAACTCCCGTAGCTACATCGTAATGCTCTTGACCAACAATTTCAGGGTCAA
>Ga0256826_1001090_pt1 | contig 16812 bp, 16 predicted proteins | sample CV79metaG_FD_185975 | JGI IMG/M metagenome (GOLD analysis project Ga0256826, IMG submission 185975) | Hydrothermal vent microbial communities from East Pacific Rise, Pacific Ocean - CV79 | ecosystem: Environmental > Aquatic > Marine > Hydrothermal vents | place: Pacific Ocean: East Pacific Rise...
TATATACTAATAAGAAAAAAGAGCCCTATGATACAACTACAAAACATCACTAAAAACTTCGCTTCCCAAGAGCTATTTAACAACTTAAATCTTAAACTAAACGCAGGTAATAGAACAGGTTTAGTAGGGAGAAATGGGAGTGGTAAGTCTACTCTTTTTAAACTCATCCTAGGAGAGGAGTCTGCTGATAGTGGTGAGATTATCATACCTAAGAACTATAAGATAGGAACACTCAAACAGCATCTTACATTTAGTGAGTCTACTTTGAGAGAAGAGGGTGCTTTGGCCTTAGAAGAGGAGATGAAGTATGATGTCTATCGTGTTGAGAAGATTCTTTTTGGACTTGGGTTTACCGCAGAAGATTTAGAGAAAAATCCACTTTCATTCTCCGGTGGGTATCAGATACGCATAAACCTTGCTAAACTTCTTGTCACAGAACCAAACCTCTTACTTTTAGATGAGCCTACCAACTACCTCGACATTGTCTCTCTTCGTTGGCTCAAAAACTTTCTTCGTAGCTTTGAGGGAGAGCTTATACTCATCACCCACAATCGTGACTTTATGGATAGTGTCTGTACACATACTATGGGACTGGTAAGAAAAAACATTGAGATGATTCAGGGTAATACACATAAGTTTTATGAGCAGTTAGCTTCAAATGATGAACTTTATGCAAAGCATAAAATAGCACAGGATAAAAAAGTAAAAGAGCTTGAAGAGTTCATAGCAAAAAACAAGGCTCGTGCTTCCACGGCAGCTCTCGCTCAGTCAAAGGTAAAACAGTTAGAGAAGATGGATAGACTTGATGACTTAGCCTTTGATAATACTCTAGCATTTGATTTTAACTTCAAAGAAACACCTGCAAAAGTGATGCTTGAAGTTGATAACTTGGCCTTTGGTTATAGCCCCCAAAACATACTCTTTAAAGATATAAGTTTTAGTATTAACCGTGGAGAATGCATAGGAATAATAGGGAAAAATGGAAAAGGAAAATCAACTCTTTTAAATACATTAGCAGGAGAACTTAACCAGCTTGTTGGTGATGTGAATTCTCATCCATCAGTAGAGTTTGCACACTTTGGTCAGACAAATATAGCCAGACTCCATCCAAATGCAACTGTAACAGATGAGATACACTCGGCAAATACAAAACTAAGTACTCAAGTTATAAGAAGTATAGCAGGGGCGATGATGTTTAGTGGGGATAGTGCAGATAAAAAAGTCTCCCTTCTCTCAGGTGGAGAGAAATCTCGCGTTATGCTAGGTCAAATTTTAGCTCGAGAAGTAAACTTACTGTTTCTAGATGAGCCAACTAATCACCTTGATATGGAGAGTATTGAAGCCCTTACGGAAGCAATTCAAAACTTTGATGGGGCAGTTATGATAGTTACTCACTCTGAAGAGATGCTTCGCCGTGTATGTGATAGACTCATCATTTTCGCTAAAGATGGAGCAGAGTATTTTGATGGTGGTTACGATGACTTCTTAATAAAAAGAGGTTGGGATCAAGGTGAATCTGGCAATGCCAGAGAGAGGGACCACCTGGGTGGCGAAGATGAGGTAGAAGTTAAAGAAAAAGTAGCACCAAAGTCTCAAAGTAAAGAGAATAAAAAACTTCGTGCAGAGCTTGTACGAGAGAGAAACAAACTCACGAGCCCTCTGAAGAAAAAAGTGGAAAAACTAGAGAATAAAATAATGGAAGTAGAAGAGTCTCTCTCTACTCATCATGAAGAACTTATAGAGGCTTCAAACGCAGGAGATAGTGCAAGCTTAATGGAACTTTCAAAAACTGTCAGCAGTGAGGAGATGGAAGTAGAACAAATGTTTGAGGAATTAGAAATTGTACAGACATCAGTAGATGATATAACACTGGAATATGATGAAAAAATAGAAGCTCTTTAATTCTTGATGATAAGGGTATAAATATTTTAAATACTATGCTACAATGCATATAATAAGAATTAAAAAAGAAGAGTAGTTATGAACAAAAGAAGTATAAAAAATATCACTTTTACTCGTCTCGTTCAAATTTTTGTTGTAGCCATATTTATAATTACATTTGTAATGTTTTTCGCTTACAAGCAGTTTTTTAAGTATACCGTTGAGAGTAAAGCTCTAGAAATATCTACTGTCGTAAAGGCTGGTCTAACCTCGCATATGAAAGCAGGTATTATGGATAAACGCGACTACTTTTTAAATGAAATCAAAAATATAAACAATATAAAATCTCTCTATATTATTCGTGCTGAGTCTATTACTAAGCAGTTTGGAAACTCTTCTAGAGAGAGTGAAAAGAACTATAAAGAGATGACAAATATAGCTAGTTTAAATGAGAATAGTTTTACATGGAATGAAGCAGATGGTTATGTAAAAGCTATTATTCCATACAAAGCAGATGCTACGGCTGACTTAAACTGTCTTAATTGTCACAATGCAAGCAAGGGAGAGACTTTAGGTGCACTAGAGTTAACTCTCGATATCAAAGAGTATCAAAATCTTACTTCTACTTATGGTTATTTACTTATTGGTTTACTTGTCTTTTTTGCTTTTGTGATTGTGCTTATAATTTTTAACTTTTTAGAAAAGTACCTTTCAAAACCTTTAGAGTCAATCGCTGAAGATGCAGATGAGGCTTATAAAAATCACAGTAGTATAGATACAAATAGGTATGAAGTATTAGAGCTTGATAGGCTTGCTCATAACTTAAATGATTTAAATGAAGATGTAATAGACAGAGAGATGGAACTTCGTGCAAAGAATGCAGAACTAGAGTACTTAAACAGTGAAATAGAGTCAACACTCAGAGAGACTATGATTGCTATTGGTGAAGTTGAAGAAGTTCGTTCTAAAGATGTAAAAAATCATACACGCCGTGTTGCACTTTTGAGTGCAACTATCGCTAGAGATTATGGACTCAGTGATAACGATGTGAAGCTTATAGAACTTACTTCTCCACTCCATGATATAGGGAAGATAGGTATAAGTGATGATATTCTTTTTAAACCTGGAAAACTTACCGATGTAGAGTATGAGACTATGAAAACACATGCGACACTTGGGTATAACATACTTGCACACTCTGATAGACTAGTGCTAAAAACTGCAGCAGAAATTGCATATGGGCACCATGAACGATATGATGGGAAAGGCTATCCCCAAGGACTTAAGGGTGAAGAGATTCCTATTTTTGCTCGAATTGTTGCTATTGTAGATGTTTTAGATGCTCTTCTTTGTAGTCGTGTTTATAAAGATGCTTGGAGTACAGAGAATGTTTTAGAGCATGTTATAAAAGAGAAAGGTAAACACTTTGACCCTAAACTAGTTGACATAGTAAAAAATAACTTTGAGAAATACTCACAACTTATAGAGAGTTTAGTTCATAAAGAGACTAAGACAGAGTAGGGTTAAAGGCTTTAGTACTTATGTTTACTTTTTGCCCAATAGTCAGCTTTTGTGCCTCATCCTCAGAGAGTACAACTTCTACAAGTTGTTGACCAATACTTACAATAGCTACATAAATGATATCTATTTTTTTGAGTTCTAAAAGCTCCCCATTAAATGAAAATTTTTGACTTCCATTTGTTTTAAGAAGAACCTCTTTTGGTGAGCCATCTTCTACAATTTTTCCATTATCTAAAACTATAACACGAGAAGCAAGTTTATATATTTCACTTGGTTCATGAGAGACCATAATAGTTGTAATGTTAAACTCTTTATGAAGAGTAAGTATCTCTTGTTGGAGTTTAGTTCGCATACTTGGGTCAAGTGCAGAGAGAGGCTCATCTAAAAGAAGAAGTTTTGGTCTTCTCATGATTGCTCTACATAAACTTACTCTCTGTTTTTGTCCACCACTAAGAGCTTTTGGGTATCTTTTTTGAAGCTTAGTAAGCTCTGTTATCTCTAGTAAACGCAGGGCTAGAGATTTATCCTCTGCCACATATAAAAGATTTTCTAAAACCGTCATATTTTCAAACAGAGCATGCTCTTGAAAGACAAAACCAATGCTTCGTTTTTGAGGGGCTAGAGTGTTTTCTTCATCTAACCAGGTCTCTTTGTTTAGAGATATACTTCCATGAGCCTCTTCAAGTCCAGCAAGTATACGAAGAAGGGTAGTTTTACCACTTCCACTTTTTCCACTCAGTGCAAGAAACTCTCCCTCTTTTATAGACAACTCAAGGTCAAGAAACATCTCACCTTCTGCACCATGAAGCTTTTTATATAACTCTATATTTATCATCTTAGAGTCCAAACTTTTTGTTATGTTTTGCATTAAAAGTGTAAACACTCAGTAGTACTATAAAACTCATACCCAGCATAATAGCACTATAGATATGTGCACCCTTGTAGTCCATAATCTCAACCATTTCATAAATGGCAACAGAGGCAACCTTTGTCTCGCCCGGTATACTTCCACCCACCATAAGAACAACACCAAACTCACCAACCGTATGTGCAAAGGTGATAATAATAGCTGTAAGAAGGGCTGGCTTGATGTTTGGAAGTGCTACTTTCATGACTGTCTCAAACTGACTTTTACCCGCTAAGTAACTGGCTTCTATCATATTTTTGTTGAGAGACTCAAAACCACTTTGGAGAGGTTGTACCATAAAGGGAAGAGAGTAAAAAGAGCTAGCTATAACTAAAGATGTAAAGTTAAAAACTAAACTTATGTCAAAAGTATCTTTAAAAAATGCACCAAGTGGAGAGTTCTGTGAGAGTGCTACAAGAATGTAAAAACCTAAAACAGAGGGTGGGAGAACTATAGGAAGAGCAGTAAGTGCTTCTATAAATGGTTTTATTTTCGAGCGAGTTTGTGAGAGGTACCATGCTAAAGGAAGGGAGATACAAAAGAGTATGATGACGGTAATAGTAGCTAGTTTAAAGCTAATGTAAAAAGGCTCAAACATCTAAAGAATCTCACATATGGAGAGGTCAGAGGATTTGATGAGGGCTATAACACTGTTGTTGACTTCTAACTCCATTCTCTCACAACTAGCTCTCGTTATGACTGACTCTAGTTGTATATCTTTATGTTTGAGTTTTATACTACAGAGGAGTTCACCTTTTTGGAGCTCTTCTATTTTAAGGGGAATTTGATTTGAGTAGCTGAGTATGCCTTGAAGGTCTTTTGCAAGTGCTACAGCCGTCGCTTTTACACTTAAAAGAACTTTACTCTCTAGTCTCAAAGTTGGGTTTAACTCAAGGCTCATCATTTTTAAAATATTTTCACCAACTTTAAAACTCACGATGTGCAGTACATCTTGACTCTGTATCTCTATGATAGTTGCTTTTAAAGTACTCATAGGACAGAGTACCCATATTGCTCAAAGATACTTTTTGCTTTATGACTTAAAATAAAATCATAAAAAAGTCTGTATTCTCTGTTTCCTTCTGCATATTTTAGAAGTACTATACCTTGATTTATAGGAGTATAAAGGCTTCTATTAACTGTTTTCCATTGAGTGTTCTCTTTAAAGTTTTGCATATGCTTACTATAAAGAGAAGATTTGGCAACTATACCTATGTCTGCAGCTTTAGTTGTAAAAAAGAGTGTTTGTGCGATGGATTCACCATAAATAAGTTTCGGTTTTATTTTTTTGTATATTTTTGCATTTTTTAGTGCTTCTTTTGTGGCTTTTCCATAGGGTGCAGTTTTTGGGTTTGCTATGGCAATTTTTGAAATATTTTTGTTTAGTAAAAGATTCATACCAAGTGTAAAGTCTCGATTTTTATTACTTAAGTAAGCGAGTTGCCCTTGAGCATATACTTTGGGTGGTGTTATTGCAAGATGAGTTTTATAGAGAGTTTGTGGATAGAGCATATTTGCAGAGAGTAGCATGCCGTAAGGTGCACCATGTGTTATCTGGGCTGTAAGTTTTCCACTACTTCCTAGAATTGTTTGCACTTTTATTTCAGGATGTTGTATTTTAAAAGCATTTTTCAAGTCCTCTATTGCATAACTTACATTTGCTGCGACTGCTACAGTGATACTTCCTGCATTTAGAACACTAAGAAGAAGGAAAAATAGAGTAAATATTTTCATTTTAAGCCTTAAAAGAGGTAGTTAAACTCTATACGTGAGTCAAAATAGTTGTTTCTTAGAGCATCTTTAGTGTAGTCACGATAGCCAAGTCTAATTCTGTACTGAAACTCGGGATGAGATTGAAGATTTTTTACATAAGCTCCAAAGTAGTACATACTATCAGTTCGCCCTTTATTTTCATCTTCGTCAAGATAGAGTACTGAGAGAAAAGAGATACCATCTCTGTAGTCTCCAGGAGTAAGACCGCCTTTGCTCACCTGTAAACGATACGATTTTGTATTTGCTTGCCAGTTGTAGATACCCATAGAACGAGTATAACCACTTGTTGGAAAACCACGCCATGGAGTAATTAAGTCTGCTTGATCTAATATATTTGTATATGCAAGATTAATAATATAATCATCGATTGTTGTAACTACTTTTGCAGCAATCATTTGTGAGTTTAAGGATGTAGGATTTGTGTAACCTAAGGGATTCGTATCGTTTACATTTCCTTTATATGAAGCACCACCTACACTCCCTGCACCGTTGTCAAACTGTTGAATATATCGAATAGCTGGTGTTATACTAAAACCATTAAATGCTATTTTATAGTTTAACTCTCCCATTATTTGAGAAATAAGTTCAGGTACCAAATAAGAAGAGAAATTAATTTTCAAATTTTCTATAGATCTGTTTTGAATGTCAAGAACTATAAGAGGGGCATCTGTTGGTTTTCCTTGGGCAGTGAGGTTTGCATATGTTAGACCTTTATGCATAGCACTATCATCATTTTCAGTCCATTTATTTGGTGTATTTACACCACCTTCATCTCCATACATTAAAATAGAGTGTGAAGTAGTGTGGTCCCGAAGTTTCTGTTTTAAAAGGTAAGCAAGCACGATTTGTGAATCTGCAACATCCTCAGACTGCAGTACTAAACCATCAAAGGTATTTGGAATTATTTTTGTATCATTACTTCTAGTGTAAAAAGTCTCAAGGAGTTGGCGACCAGCAATAAGTTTTGTTTTACTGAGTCTATAGCCTAAGTTAAGTTGACCCAAAAGTGCCATATAACTTTCACCTTTAGTATCATAATTATAGCGACTAAAAGTGTCCTTTCCTTTTACACCATTAACGGTAGCAAAATCATCTGTATCAAAAAAGGAGTAACTAGTATAAAGCCCTGCATTAAAGTCAAAACCCAGATAGTCTGCACTTTTATATATAAGTGTAGCACCAAAACCAGCTATTGGCGTATCTTTTTTATTTTTTGAGAATAAAAAGTTATTGTTTCTAAGTCGTCCATATACATGACCTTCACTGAACATTTCAAGAAAGTTATTTACTTTTTTTTGAGGTAAATTGTAGATAATCTCTCCATTTGACTTGAGTGAAGATCTAGGTTCTTCCTGTGCAAATAAGAGGGTACTAAAAAGTGTAAAACAAGAGAGAGTTAAGGTTTTAAAGTTTGTAAAGTTCACAAAATTGTCCTTGAAAATTTATAAGTAGTATAATTATATTCTAAATTATAACTAATCATATATTAATAACTATTTACACACTAGGTTATTTTCTTAAAATAACCTAAATTTTAGCTACATTTAAGTTTATATAGCTATACTTTCGCCACTAAAACAAGCGCTTGCGTTTGCTTAAAATTTAAACTAGAAAAGGTTCATAATGAAATTTACTAAAATTGCAACTACTGAACAAATTGATCAAAAATGGATTTTGATTGATGCTGAAGGTAAAACTTTTGGTCGTATGATGACTGAAGTAGCTACGATTCTTCGTGGTAAAAACAAAGTTTGCTGGACTCCAAACATCGATTGTGGTGACTATGTTGTTATCATCAACGCTTCAAAAGCTAAGTTCAACGGACTTGGTAAAATAGCTAATAAAGAGTACTTCTCTCATTCAGGTTACTTCGGTTCAACTAAGAGTGTTAAAATGACTGAACTTTTAGAGAAAAACCCAGAGAAACTTTATAAGTTATCTGCTCGTGGTATGCTTCCTAAAACTAAGCTAGGTGCTAAAATGATTAAAAAATTAAAAATATATGCAGGTGCAGAACACCCTCACACTGCACAATTAGCTAAGTAAGGATTTTAAATGGCAAATACAATTTATGCAACAGGACGTCGTAAAGCGTCAATCGCAAAAGTATGGTTAACTCCAGGTACTGGTAAAATCACTATCAATGGTCTTTCTTTAGACGCATGGTTAGGTGGACTTGAAGCGAAAAAACTTCGTGTTAAACAACCACTTGCTGTATCTAAGCTTTCTGAGTCAGTTGACATTATTGCTACTACTTTAGGTGGTGGTTTTGGTGGTCAAGCTGATGCACTTCGTCACGGTATTTCTCGTGCTTTAGTTGCATTCAACCCTGAGGTTAAAGCAGTGCTTAAACCAGAAGGTATGATGACTCGTGATTCACGTGTTGTTGAGCGTAAGAAACCAGGTAAGAGAAAAGCTCGTCGTTCTCGCCAGTTCTCAAAACGTTAGTATTCTTCTGGAATATTATCTTCAACTAACGTTTCTTTAGAAAACGTTAAGCATACTCACTCTCTATTTTATCAAGACTCTTTTGTCTTGGTAAAACTTCTCTTTAATATTTTCTTATAATTTTTTTTCACACAAATATCACAAAAATATGTCAGTTTTAATTTATATTTTATACTCTTAGGAGTAAAATGGCTTGTTCAAAAAACAAGGAGATAAATGAGATATATAACGCTTAGTCTCTTAATGTTATCAACAGCTCTACTTGCGACTCCAGAGGTAAATACTCTTTCTGAAGTCTTTAGTGAAGCTAAGACGAGTGGTAATGTTAAGTATTATTATATACAAACGGATAAAGATCATAACAATGCAGCAAGCACATCTGCTTATGCAAACTCTTTAGGTGGGCAACTTAGTTTTGACTCAGCATCACTCTATGGCTTTAGTGGGGGTGTAACATTTATGACAACAAACCCATTTTTATTAGGACCTAATGTAGATACTTCTATAATTGGTAAAGATAATGGGGCCCGTGGTGGTGATGCTACAAAAGGCTTTTCAGTTTTAGGTGCAGCATATCTAACATATAACTATAAAGATGCAGGTTTAACTATAGGTCGTAAGGTGATTAAAACACCACTTGTAAATGCGAAAGAGGTTCGTATGCTTCCTTCTGCTGTTGAAGGTGGATTTGGTGAGTATCGTTTAGCACCGAAATCTAAAGTACAACTTGCTTACCTAGATAAGTTTAAACAGAGAACATCTGATAGTTTTGTAGATATGTACCAGCATGCACTTGGTTCAAGTGTTGAGGCGATAACTGGCAAGAAAGATGGTTCCGTTGTTATGGCTGGTATTGATTATAATAGAGAGACATTTAGTGTAAAAGCATATGATTACTATGCACAAGACTTTATGAACTCTATCTATCTTCAAGGGACTTACAAGCTTAATATTGCAGCTGTAAAAGTAGCATTAAGTGCACAGTATGTTAATCAAACAAGTATAGGAAACGCAGATACAAACTTAGCAAATGATCCATCACTTGCTGGTGGGAAAATAGCTGTAAACTCATTTGGACTTAAAGCTACAGCTGCTCTAAGTGGTGCAAAATTTTGCCTTGCTTACTCAAATGTACTGAGAGATGAAAATAACCATGATTCTTTGGTTCTTCCATGGGATGGTACACCTCTTTTTACAAATATGATTACATCAAATGACCTTTTTCAGTCTATTTATGGAAGTGCATTAAAGTCTGATAGTATATATATAGGTGGTGCTCAAGGAGTTAAACTCGGATATAAGCAGAGTTTCGATGCATTAGGAGTCAAAGGTCTTAGCACATCTTTATCATACTTATATACGACTTTTGATAGAACAGGGTTCGATAAAGATCAAAATGATTACAATATTGTTTTAGCATATAAAGAAAATGAAGCATTTACTCTAGCTCTTAAAGGTATTTGGGTTCAAAATAATACATCAGCAAAAGCTGATGGGTCATTAAATGACCAAACACAACTATTATCTCAGTATAGAGTAATAGCAAACTATAAATTTTAAAAAAAAGAAGGAAATGAAAATGAAAAAAACAGTATTAGCAATGAGTGCAGCAGCACTACTTTTAGTTGGATGTGGTCATTCAGGTGATGCAAAACCAGAACATGTGAGTAATGCAGAGCATAAGGCTGGAGCACATGGAGCACATGAAAAACATTGGAATTATGAAGATAATGGTCCATCACACTGGGCAGAGTTTTCTAAAACTTGTGGAGTAGGACAACACCAGTCTCCCGTGAATATTATTCCAGGTAAGACAGTATCTATGGATCATAGTTATGATTTAAGTATGCATGAAGATGTGTCAGGAATGGCTAAAATAATTGATAATGGTCACTCTATAAAAATTACTCCTGAGCATGGTGGAAGTATTACTCTTCATGGTGAAAAATTTAATCTTTTACAATTTCACTTTCATGGAAAATCTGAGCATACGGTAGATGGAAAACGCTATGATATGGTTGCACATATGGTTCATCAAAACCCAATAACAAAACAATATGCTGTCGTTGCCGTATTCTTTAAAGAAGGAAAAGCAAGTCCAATTTTAGATGCGGTAATTAATAATGTAGGTAAAACTACTGAAATTGATCCTCAAGATTTATTTCCTGCTGACAAAGCTGATTATTACCACTATATAGGTTCATTTACAACACCTCCTTGTACTGAAAATGTTCAATGGTATCTTCTAAAAACTCCTAAAACTGCATCTGCTGCACAAATTGCTCACTTTAGAAAGTTCTATGTAGATAACGAACGTCCAGTTCAAGAACTTCATGATAGAGTAGTAGAGTCTAATTAATTAGTTAACTTTATTTAACTATAATACCTTCAATAAAAATATTGAAGGTATTCCATGAAAAAAAGTATTATAGCAGTAGTTCTCCTACTTCTTATTATAGCAGCCCTCCCAATTATCGGTAACACTTTTGTTAAGCATACTATTGATGAAAGACTACTAGAGTTAACATCTTTAGGTTTAGAAGTTAACAAAGATAAAACAGAGTCAACATACCTCCAAAGTCAGCGTCATTTTGAACTTTTACTTAAAGACTCAAAAAACTTTATTAAGCACCTCTCTCAGTATAATGAGCAACAGATTCCTCCTTATGTAAATGCAATGCTTGATGGGGCTGTAATCGGTGTAGATGTTACATACTCAAATCTTCCTTTTGCAAAAGCTTTTGTTGTTGAGTTTTACCCATTAACACTCTCTAAAGAGCTTGAACTATCACTAACACAAAATGATGCTCTTTTTTATAAGTATGTAGAGAAGTTTTTACAAGCAAAGGGTGTTCTTTACCATATAAACTACAACCTTTTAAATGAAGACTTCGATGGTTACATAAAAGATATAGATGAAAAATATTCACTATCTAGCGGTGTAGATATAGCACTTGATCTTAAAAAGGCTACCTTTAAAGGAAATGGAGAGTTATTAGCACCAAATGAACTCATTTCAAAAATTGGAAAATTCCGTTTAGATGCACAGCAAGATGCTAAAGAATTCCATGTAGTGATGAACAATCTTTCAGGAACAAGTAGTTTTGAGTCAGAGTCAACATATATAACTGCTGGAGAGATTGAGAGTATGGAGCTTAATCTTACAGGAACAGATGAGGACATGACTTTAGACATAAAAAGTTTAAGAATCAATGCTTCATCAAATGATCAAGGAAGTGATGTGGAGTTAAATTCTAAGAGTTCTATAGATAAACTTGTGGTTCACTCTAAAGCTCTTGATGTAAATATGAGTAAGTTTAATTTTGATATAGCTTTAAGTGACTTAGATAAAAAAAGTTTTGAAGAGTTGCGTATTTTAGTAGCACAAAACAGTTCTAACACAAATGGTACTAATAACCCAGAGATACAAAAGAGTATGATGAAACTTCTTTCAAAAGGAATGATTCTAAATATAGTAGACTTTTCATTAGAAGATATACAGACTGCTGCTGCAGGTGATCTAAAAGGTTTTAAAGTAGACACAACTATGACACTCAAAGAGGATGCTATGTTAGCAGAGAAAGTAAAAGTATCTCCTCTTTTAGCACTTTCGGGACTAGAGGTTATAACGAACATTAAAATTTCAAAGGAGATGTTTCACTTTTTAGCAAAAAGTGCACCTATGCTTACAAATCTTTATAAGTATGCAAAAGAGGAAAATAATGATCTTATTTTTAATATGAACTTTGTTGACTCTAAACCTACTATTAATGGAAAAACATTAAACTAAGTATGAGATATATTTTTTTACTTCTTCTAAGCTGGAGCCTCTGTGCTTCAACTCTTCATTTAGCAACATCGACAAATCCAGCACGACTAAACCCTATCCTTGCAACTGACTCAAGTTCTTCAGAAATAGCAGGCTTTTTGTTTAATGGACTTGTAAAGTATGACAAAGACTCTAAAGAGATCATAGGAGATTTAGCAGAGAAATTTTATTTTGTAGATAATAAGACACTTATATTTGAGTTGAAAAAAGGAGTGAAGTGGCATGATGGTGCAGAGTTTAGTGCTAAAGATGTCCTTTTTACCTATGAAACGCTTATATCAGATAAGATAGCTTCACCCTATAGTGCAGGTTTTCGTTTTGTAGAGAATGTTGAAGTTTTAGGAAAGTATAAAGTAGAAGTGAAGTATAAAAAGGCTTACTTTAAAGCTTTAGAGACATGGATGATGGGAATCCTTCCTGAGCACTTACTCAAAGATGAAGAGAATCTTATGAGTGCAAAGTTTAACACTCATCCAATAGGAACAGGACCCTATAGACTAGAACAACTAGAATACTCTAAAAACATTATACTCGCTGCATTTGATGAGTATTTTGAGGGTCGCCCTAAAATAGACAAAATAAGTTTTCATGTGATAGCCGATCCAATGACTCGCTTTTTAATGCTAAAGTCGGCTCAGTTAGATATTGGGACAGTTGAACCAATGGCATATGAGAGACAACTCCATAAAGAGTTTTTTGAGCAATTTAATATCTATGAAAAAATAAGTCTCTCCTATACTTACTTAGGTTTCAACCTACGTTTAAAGAAGTTCCAAAACCCTGATGTACGTCGTGCACTCTCACTAGCAATAGATAGAGAAGAGCTAGTAAATATACTCTTTTTTAAACATGCAAAAGTATGTACTGGTCCTTTTTTACCAGGAAGTGCTGCGTTTAATGAGAGTGTGAATGTACCAACTCAAGATATACAAGAGGCAAAAAGGCTTCTAAAAGAAGCAGGGTATGATGAAGAAAATCCATTTGAGTTTGAAATAGTGACTTCAAACTCAAGTCAGATTCGTCCTTATGCCGCACAAATACTACAACACCAACTTAAAAAAGCAGGAGTAATTGTGACTCTTAGAGTAATGGAGTGGCAGGCCTTCTTAAATATGGTTGTATTTCCTCATGAGTTTGAGAGTGTACTTTTAGGATGGGGACTCTCACCAACTCCAGACCCTTATCTCTTCTGGCATAAAGATAGCGATAAGAAGGGTGGTTTTAATCTTGTAGGTTATAACAACCCCAAGTTAAACAGGATGATAGAAGAGTCTCAAAGCATGATAGATAGAGAGAAACTTACTGCAAAATGGAGAGAGATGTTTAAAATCATTACAGATGATAACCCATATCTATTTCTTTATATACCAAACTCCATAACAGCAGTAGATAAAAAAATAAAAAATATAGAGCCAGCACTTGGTGGTATATGGCATAACTATATACAATGGGAAAAAGAGTAATGATAATACTATTTGATTTAGACGGCACACTAATAGATTCAACAGAAGCTATTTTAGAGAGTTTTCATAACTCATTTGTGATACATAATTTTAAACAACCTGCAGAAAAAGAGATAAAAGCACTTATTGGACATCCTTTAGACATAATGTACAAAGAATTAGGAGTTAGTGAAGATAAAGTATGGGATTTTGTAACAACCTATAAAGAACATTATCGAGACATTTCTACGCAAAAAACTGATTTATTAGCAAATGCGAGAGAAGCTGTGATACTAGCATCAGAAATTGCAGAGCTAGGAATAGTGACTACAAAAACTGGAAAATACTCACAAGTCATTATGGAATATTTTGGTTTAATGAAGTACTTTAAAGTGCTAATTGGACGTGAACATGTACAAAATCCTAAACCAGATGCAGAACCTATCCTTAAAGCCTTAGAAAGTTTTGATATTAATGGTCAAGATATTTGGATGATAGGTGATACAAAAATGGATCTTATTTCTGCAAAAAATGCAGGTGTGAAATCTATAGCAGTTTTGAGTGGTTATGATGATAAAGAGACTTTAGAAAAATATACCAATATAGTAAAAAAAGATGCTTTATCTGCTATGGAGTTCTTAAAAGGTAGAAAATAATCACACACTTTACCTGCTTACTTATCTATATTATATTTTCAAGCTATATTTAAGTGCGTCTTGCATAAAATACAGTAAATAGAATTGATAGAGAATATACATATATTTCTTGAAAAAACTTAAGGAGAATTTATGCTAGAAATTAGATGGCATAGTCGTGCTGGACAAGGTGCAGTAACAGGGGCTAAGGGTTTAGCTGATGTTATTTCAACAACTGGAAAGCATGTACAAGCATTCGCGTTTTACGGATCTGCAAAACGTGGAGCTGCAATGACAGCATATAATCGTGTCAATGATGCAGTAATTATGAATCATGAAAAATATATGGAACCAGATTTCGTTTTTGTTATTGACCCAGCTTTAGTTTACACTTCGGATGTAACTATTAATGATAAAGAAAATACAAAGTACATTATCACTACACATATGACTACAGAAGAGCTTATTGCTTCTCAACCAAAACTTGAGGGGAAAGAGGTCTACACAGTAGATTGTATTACTATTGCAAATGAGACTATTGGTCGTGCTATTCCAAACACACCAATGCTTGGTGCATTTATGAAGATTTCTGGTATGTATGACATAGAATTTTTTAAAGAAAATATGCAAAGAGTTCTTGGTAAATTACCACAGAAAATTATTGACGGAAATATGTTGGCAATTCAACGCGCATATGACGAAGTAAAGTAAGGAGCTAGGAATGGCAAATACAGGCTGGGATGAATTTGAAATCGGAGCAATGCTTCGTACATTTGAGGGTGAAGCTGGTGATATCGCTGGTACACTACAAGAAGATCGTAAGTACACAGAAAATAGCTCATTTAGTGCTAGTGTAGCTGACTGGAGACTTGAGAAGCCAATATTTGCAAAAGATTATTGTATCGATTGTCAATTTTGTTGGATCTATTGTCCAGATATTTCAATTATTTCTCGTGATAAGAAAATGATTGGTATAGATATGGATCACTGTAAAGGGTGTGGAATTTGTGTTGAGGTTTGTCCTACAAATCCAAAATCACTACTAATGTTCCCAGAACAAGCAGATGAAGAGACTGAGATTGCTCAGTGGCCTGCTAAAGAAAAGAAGGAGAAATAGATGGCATTTGATAAAATCGAACTAAAAGATATTGAAGTTTGGGATGGTAACTTTGCTGCTGCTCAAGCTTTAAGACAGTGTCAAATTGATGTTGTTGCTGCTTACCCGATTACTCCATCAACTCCTATTGTTGAGGGATATGCAAAATTTTTAGCCGATAACTATATTGAAGGTGAATTTGTAATGGTTGAGTCTGAACATGCTGCGATGAGTGGATGTATCGGTGCTGCAGCTGCTGGTGGACGTGTTGCAACTGCAACTTCTTCACAAGGTTTTGCTTTAATGGTGGAAACACTTTATCAAGCATCTGGTATGCGTTTACCTATCGTTCTTAATGTTGTCAACCGTGCTCTTGCTGCACCGCTAAATGTTAATGGTGACCACTCAGATATGTACCTTGGTCGTGATTCTGGTTGGATTCAATTTGACTCTTACTCTCCTCAAGAAGCTTATGACTTAAACTTCATAGCATTTAAAGTTGCAGAAGATCATGATGTTCGTTTACCAGCAATGGTTCACCAAGATGGTTTTATGACTTCACATACAGCTCAGGGCGTTCATACTATGAGTGATGATGTTGCATATAGTTTCGTTGGTGATTTTAAACCTATGAATGATATGCTTGACTTTGAACATCCTGTTACTCATGGTGTTCAGACTGAAGAAGATTGGCACTTTGAGCATAAAGCTCGTCAACATAATGACTTAATGACTAAGGTTATGCCTAAGATTCAAACTGCATTTGATGAGTTTGAAGCACTTACTGGTCGTAAATATAATTTAGTTGAAAGATATGATATGGATGATGCTGATGTAGCAGTTGTTTGTATGGGTACTTCAGTTGAAACAGCTCGTGAAGTTGCTACTGAAATGAGGGCAAAAGGTATTAAAGCTGGTGTAGTTGGAATTCGTGTTGTACGTCCATTCCCATTCTTTGAAATTGCCCAAGCTCTTAAAGGTGTAAAAGCTATTGCTGCACTTGACCGTTCAGCTCCAGGTGGTGCACCAGGTATGTTATTTAACGAACTTGCAGGTTGTCTATTTAACCAAGCAGAACGTCCTTTACTTTCTGGTTATGTTTATGGTCTTGGTGGTCGTGACTTAACTAAAAAACATTTAGTTGATTTATATGCAGAACTACAAACAAATGTAGATGCTGGTAAAGTAACTACTCAATTACAACAGTTTATCGGTGTTCGTGGACCGAAACTAGCATTTTTATAGGGAGAAAACTATGAGCGAAATGAAAAAAATCAAAA
>Ga0256826_1001091_pt1 | contig 16811 bp, 12 predicted proteins | sample CV79metaG_FD_185975 | JGI IMG/M metagenome (GOLD analysis project Ga0256826, IMG submission 185975) | Hydrothermal vent microbial communities from East Pacific Rise, Pacific Ocean - CV79 | ecosystem: Environmental > Aquatic > Marine > Hydrothermal vents | place: Pacific Ocean: East Pacific Rise...
ATAGATTGCGATGTTTGATATTTCCTTTATCTTGTTTACCCTATGTACAACCCTTAAAGCCTATAAACGACATAAATTGGTGTAGTTTATGTCGTTTTAACTATGCTCTTTCAGTAGTACCTACAGGATTAATTTACCCATAACTGATTCTCTTTACAACTTAATGATCCTATTGTAACACCAACAATCAAGCAAGTGATTAGAGAGTTTTTTATTAAATCTTTTTTACACATATTAACCACCTTATGCTGCTTGTTGCTGATTGATAGCACGATACCAGTGTTTATCTTGGCTTGACCAGCGGAATGAATGAGCTTTGATAGAATCTTTGGAGTTAAAAATTGTATCTCTATCTCCTAGAATAATTAAATCTTGATTTTTCTCTACTATTTGAAGTCCCAACGAATATAATGATGAAAATTCATGTGGTGAAAAACTCTGTTGATAGTTTTGATTTTGTGTTGATTGAGATTGTTGATGTTGGACAATAGGATTATTTTGTCTTTGAGTAGTACCTTGAGATTGATTTTGTGTCTGTTGTGCTACAGCATTTTCTACTTCAAAAGATGAAGCATATTCTCCTCCTGCTAATCCAAATGCAGACAAGGCTCTTCCTATTGAACTTGTCTCACAATTTTCTACAGCACTGGTAGCATTTATAAAGTTGCCATCTCCTCGTACCTCTTCAGCATAGCCCGTTGCTACTACATTACCTTCAACCTTTATCTTTGATTGTATAACTACACGATAATCATCATTTTGAATAAGAAGTGTTTCAATTGTTGCTAGTGGAAAATACTGTCTAAAGGCATTTATTCTAGTCGACACCTGAGTATATGCTTTCCCTTTGATATTGACGGTTGGCATACTTTTCAGTTCTTCAATTGCTAATTGTAATGGATTCTGTTCTTGCATAATTTACTCCTTTATGCTGCTATATATGTTGGCTCCTCTTGAGCGACAGTTTTTCGTTTATTTATTCGGATAGTAGCTGGCTTATGCACCATCTCTATTTTCATATCAGCGAACTTTTCTACCTCATGTCTTTGATCGGCAGATAGAAGAGCTTTTTCTATTGATTCGGTGTCTAGCTCTACTTTAAAATAACCAGCATTAAGAAGAGCATCCTCATCTAATATTTCTAGCTTAGCCACACTTTTATCTGTTGCTTTAGCAGCTGTTATACTTGATACTTTTAAACCCTCAATCTTCGTTACACCTAGTGATACAAGAGAATTAGACACCTCTACTTTGGCATAAGATTTCGCTAGTTCAAGTTGCTTTTTCAAACTAGCTAATAACTTTTGTTGTTCTTTTATATAATCAATCTTCACATCTAGACTTATAAATGCCTCTGCTACACGATCAGCTTTAGCGAATGAGGATTGGGTTGGAGCCTTCAATATATTCATCACACTTTGATTAAACCACTCTTTGCTTTGGGTAGTTCCAGAGTGAAGAGCTATAAGGTCTTGTTCTAGTTGTGATGATTGTGTTGTTAAATTCTGCATACGTTTCTCCCTATTATGCTACTAAAGCTTGGGCTTCAGGTTGTTTGATTTGGTAAATTCTTTCGGCTAAGTCAAATAGACCAACATTAATTTCATAGTCTTTTGAGATAGAAGTAATTTCACGAGAGGTAAAGCGTCTTCCTGTCTCTTTATTTACACCTGTAATATTATTGGCACGAATTAGGTTTTCTTGTAAGATGTTAAGTACAGTGTAGAGGCTTGTATCTTGCATATCCTCTTTTCTATGTGGAACTAGCAACTGCTTAGAATCAACTTCTAAGTGAGATGCGAACTTCAAGGGAAGTGAGAGTTTTGCATAAGTTTCCATCTCTTGCTGAGATAACATAAGTGAAGAGAAGTTCTGTATCTTCTGTTCTAGTTTAGGTTTGAACTCTGTTATCTTGTTAATAATTTCATCGAGGTTATTCTCTAAATATCCTATATGACGGAGTTTATAGCTATCGAAAGTTTCGCCAACCACTAAGCCGTTAGCACATGAAAAACGATATATTCCAATAGATATAGTGAATGCTTTTGAACGGTCAAAAGAGTTGAAGAAAAGTAGCTCAACAGCTGACTCTTGTGGTGCTATTAAATCGTCGAAGTGACGCAAGCGAACGCAATGGACTTGTTTGTCTTCACGAGACTCATCTTTGGTTGGGGCGACTTGTACGGAAGTTACATGCCAGTTGAATCTATTTCTTAGTTCATCGATAACTTGAATACTAGAAATTAGCGAATACTTTTCACTAGCATCTGCATGCGGGACTGTAGTGTGTAAAACGGGGTAGTTCATCAACTCTGTTGCTGATAATGGTAATAACTTTGACATTGGTAAATCCTTTTTGTTTGTTTATTAGTATGGTTAAAAGTCTTTAGACTAAAACTTAATCATCATCAAGTGTTTCTTTTATTACTGTTCCAACTGCAATCGCAATTGTCAGAATCTGTCCTATTGGTAGCATTTGCATCCTTTTAGTAAATGGTGTAATAGTTTTGGTGGCTTTGTGAAGAATCTAAATTCTTGTAGTCTTTTTTGCATGTACATTCCTATGATTTGATTTATAGATTTTTCAAAGTATCTTTGTCCCTTGACTATATTAATAATATATGGTTGAAAAAATTTGGAAGTTAATTTATTATGTTTATTAGGGACTATTCAGTATTAAATAGTATACTTAGGGTAGATAATTTAAAATGATTAAATACCTAAAAGAAGGTTGATAGCTTTATGGAAGAGAGATGGCTTACAGTTGATGATATATGTAAATATTTATCTGTAACAAAAGACACAATTTATAAATGGATCGAACATAAAGGCATGCCAGCAAGTAAAGTTGGTAGGAAATGGATGTTTCAAAAAGATGATGTTGATAAGTGGGTTAAAAGTGGTAAATCTGCTGATGAGTAGTATTAAAATATGGAGATATAAACAAGTATGACAAATAGTGAATTAATAGATAAAATATTTAAAGATCCAGCAGTCAAGTATGAGTTATCAGAGTTTGAAGGACTTGGAAAGCCACTTCATGAGATGTTAGAGATATCTTCAAGAGAAGGAATAGGTAAGCAAACAGGTAAAACAATTTACTATCTTAAAACACTTGCACCTATGCACTCTGAAAAAGAAGAGATTCAGATTTATGTAGAAGGTGGTAAGTCTAGTCCGGAAGAGATTGTAAGACAATTATGGGTTTATAAATTAATTCATTTTTACAACTATAAAAAAGAACAGATAGAGCTAGAAGTTCCTGTTCAATTTGGAGTAGAAGTAAATACAAAGTTTGCTGATATTGCAGTATATAGAGATGAAACAAAAGAAACTGTTAAACTACTTTTAGAGATAAAAAAGCCTAAAAGAAAAGATGGTATTGAACAGCTTAAAACTTATCTTGGTGCTAAAGGTAATCCTATTGGTATTTGGTCAAATGGTACTGATAGACTTGTTCTTTATAAACCGCAGAATAAAGACTTTGATATATTGTCAGAAATTCCAAAGGTTAATGAAGAAGAAAAAGATGTTCTTGAGATAAAGAGAACACTCACTCAACTTAAAACTGTATATAACTTTAAAAAAATCATTCAAATTTTAGAAGAGCTTGTTCTTGCGGATAGTGGTGTTGATGAGTTTAATGAAATATTTAAAATTATCTTTGCCAAGATATGGGATGAAAAAGAAGCTGCTGAAAATAGACGTACTAGACCAAATCAAGAGGTTGAGTTTAAGAAGTTTGAAGACCCAGACTTAACTTATGACAAAATCAATGGATTGTTTAAAAAGGCTTGCGATGAGTGGCAAGGTGTCTTTGAAGATAATGAAAACATTAAGCTAAGAAGAGATCACCTTCAAGTTTGTATAGGTCCAGTTGAACCTGTACGATTAATGGGGTCTAACCTTCGTATTATGGATGAAGCATTTGAGTATCTTTTACCTACTGAAGCGAAAAAGAAAAAAGGACAGTTTTTTACACCTCGTCATGTTATCGAGATGTGTGTAAGAATGTTGAATCCTCAATACGATGAATATGTGATTGATCCTAGTTGTGGTTCAGCTGGATTCTTACTTCATGCTATGGAGTGGGCAGTTCCTGCAGTTACACCTCAAGAGCAAGAAAATAGAAAACATAAATATGCAGGGAAATATTTGTGGGGGATTGATTTTGAAGCTAGAGCTGCTAAAACTTCTCGTGCTTTAATGCTTATAGCAGGTGATGGGCATACAAATATTTTTGGACCTGACGTAAGTAGTATTGACCCTCGTACTTGGTACTCAACTAAATCTGGTCAGTATCTTATGGCGGAACTTAGTAAAACAAAACTGCTAAAAGCTAAAATTCCTGCTGGTGAAACATTTAAAGATGATGATAAAGCTTGGGAATATTTTGGTGAGATGAACTTTGATATTATTCTTGCAAATCCACCATTTGCGGGAGAGATGAAAGATAAAAAAATGTTATCACAATATGAACTAGCAAAACCAGCATTAAAAAGAGCGAAAGACAAGACTCCTAAAGAAGAGAGAGATGTTCTTTTTATAGAAAGAATTGTAAAGCTGCTTCGTCCTGGTGGAAGAGCTGCTATAGTTTTACCTCAAGGTAAGTTCAATAACTCTTCTCTATCATTCATAAGAGAATGGATTTTAAGAAAGGCTCGCCTATTAGCAGTGGTTGGTCTTCATGGAAACACATTTAAGCCGCATACTGGTACCAAAACTTCTGTTTTAGTTATACAAAAATACACGGATGAACAACTTACAGAAATATTAAATATTCAAGAACAAGTAGAGGCTAGTTGTCCTGATTATAAGTCAAATATGGAAGAACTGCTAGAAATATTTGAAAATGATCTGGATATAACAGAAGAAAATATTCCTGAAGAAATATATGAACTTTTACTAGAAGAATATCCAGATGTTGAACTTGTAGAAGAAGCTACAAGTGATGAAGACACAGAACCTTTAAGCTTAGAAGAAAAGATAGAACTTATTGATGAAAAAATATCTGAATTAAAATCATCACTTATCAAAACCAAAAATAAACTCGCTGGTTTAGATGATGAAGCAGAAGCTTTAAATAATAAGAATAAAGAAGAAGAGACAATAGCTAAAGAAAATAGAGTAGGAACTGTAACTGAGTTTAACAAAGAATATAAACCAACTAAAGAGCAAAATAAAGCTAAACTACAAGAACTAAAAGATAGTCATAAAGAGATAAAAAAACAACTCAAATCTGAAATAAAAAGTTATGAAAAAGTGATTCCATTAGCAGAAGAGGAGAATCTTCTTTTAACAAATAAAGGGAAGCTGAAAATACTGCTAAATAGTGAAGATAGTTTAGAAAAACTAAAAAATCGTTTTGTAGATGCTGAAGTTGCTAAACAACTAGATTACCCTATATTTATGGCTGTAAGTGAAAAAGGTGGTAAAAATAATAGTGGTGACTATGAGTATCTTTTAGACGATGATGGCAATATAGTTGAAGATAGTTTTGGAAATCCAGAGATTGACCAAGATTTAGTGAATCATAATATATCTCGTAATGAGCTTATAGAAAGTGCAGTAAATATAGCAGATGATGATTGTGCTATTGCAGAAGCATTTATAAAGTTTGCAAAAGAACAGAAATTCAATTTCTGGGTAGATTAACGATTATGGCTAAAATAAATATTGTAAAAAATTCTGAATTAACAATTCATAAGAGGTTTGATTCAGACTTTTTTCAAAAAAAATATCTAGAATTGGATAAATTTCTGGGTGATGCAGAATCTATACAAAAGATTAGTAATACTGTTGACTTACAATCCAATGGTGCTTTTAAAGTGATTTTTAATATTCTAAATGATCACGGGAGAAAAGAAGTTCCATATATACGATCTGGTAATGTAGGTGATTTTTTTGTAAATAAAGAAGAACTTCATTTAATATCAAAAATAGCACATGCTAGATTACCTAAAACACACACTATGGTAGGTGATATCTTAATGGCTCGAAAGGGAAAAATTGGAGGGGCGACTTTAATAACAGAAGATGATGTTAATTATAATTCTAATGATAATGTTGTAAACATTAGGTTAAAGTCTACTGAATATTTACCCACTTATTTTGTTGCATTTTGGAACTCTAAATTTGGTTTACAACAAGTCGAAAGGTTTGCTACTGGAAATGTTCAACCTTGGCTTAGTATGAAACAAGTAAGAATGCTTAAAACTGTAAAATTAAGTATGAATAATCAAAAAGAAATTAATGATATTATTGTTGAAGCATATGAAAAAAATGACATTTCGAAAAAACTTTATAAAGAAGCAACTGAACTCTTAGCAAGAGAACTGGGGTTAGACAAAATTACTTTTGATAAGCCTAACAATTATATTGCAAACCTTAGTGAAGTTATTGATTTTTCACGTTTTGATAGTGAACACTTTAAGCCAAAGTTTAAAAAAATTAGAAAAATGATTAGATCTTATTCAAATGGATTTGAATACTTGTTAGATAATATTATTGCAGTAAAACCGAGTTATAATCTAGCAAATCATACAGAGCAATATATCAAATATATTGAATTGTCTAATATAAATCCTTCAATGGGATATATTGAAAGAATTGAAAACATGGATATTAAAAAAGCACCTTCCAGAGCTAAAAGAATAGTGATTGCTGGAGATGTTATTGCTTCTTCTGTAGTTGGGTCTGTAGATAAAGCTGGATTAGTTTCTGAAAGCGAAAGTGGTTACATAGCTTCAAATGGATTCTTTCAGTTTAGGTCAAATTATTATTCAGCAGAATTTTTATTAATTTTAATAAAAAGTGAGTTTATAAAAGAACAATTTCAGCAACAATCAACAGGCGGAATTTTAAGTGCAGTTTCAGATCAAAATTTGAAACATTTGATTATTCCTGTTATTAAAATAGACTTACAAAATGAAATTACTACACTTGTTCAGAAAGCCCATATTAATATTAGACGATCAAAACAACTTTTAGAACAAGCCAAATCAAGAGTAGAACAACTAATCGAAGAAGCAGCGAGGTAAACTATGGAAAACCGACAAACAGACAATGAACTTTTAAAAGAACTGTGTATCCAATATGATGTCTCATTTGATAAAGTAGAAAAGTTACTAGATACTGTCAAAGAGTATCAGTTTAAGGACCGTAGAACCGGTGTGTATGATGCTTTAAAAGAGATAATTAAGTCTGATTTAAAAAAGGCTAGTCATGAGATTTAATAAGCTTGTTATAGAAAACTACAAATCATTTCAATACCCAACCGAGATTAACTTTCCACAAAGTAGTGAAGGGAAGAGTATTTTTTTAGTGGGTGGAATGAATGGAGCTGGAAAAACTTCACTTATGGAAGCTATACATATTTGTCTATATGGTGCTAAAACTGACTTTTTATATAAATACATAAATAGAAAAGAACTTGCTAAGGGTAATGCTTTTGTATCGTTTGAACTCGAACTAGAAACAGATGACTTTGAAACTATATTGATTAACCGTTCTTGGAGTGCTGGAGCTACTGATAACCCACAACATAAAGATCTAACAGAGAAGCTTGTAGTTGTAAAAAATGGTAAAAGAGTAAGTGTTCAAAACAAAGAGATGTGGCAGGATTATATCAATGCTACTATTCCAAAAGGAATTACTCAGTTTTTCTTTTTTGATGGTGAAAAAATTCAAGAGATTGCAGCAGATGATCACTCCGAGGTGAGACTTAAATCATCTCTAGAAGCAGCTCTTGGTATTCAGTATATTTCAAGGCTTTCTAGTGATGTGCTGTACTTAAAACAAGAAGAGCGAAAAGGTTTTGTAGAAATTTCAGATGAAGATATTAACTTCAAAGAGAGTGAACTAAAAAAAGAGCAACGAAAACTTAAAATAAAAATAGAAGAAAGAGATGATTTAAGTCAGGAGCTGGAGAATTTCAAAACTGAAAAAGAAGAAGCACAAGAGAGGTTCAAGGCAATCTTTAATCTGGACCTAGAATCTTCTGAAGTTATAAAACAAAAAGAGAAAAAAAGAATACAGCTATCGAATAAAAGTAATCAACTTGAAAATCAGATTAAAACTATTACTGAACAGTCACTACCATGGGCTTTAGCGGGAAGACTTTTTGATGGGATAAAAGAGCAAATAGAACTTGAACAAGAGAGTAAAAAGCAAGATGCTATTGCTGAAAATGCGATAGCATTAGCAAAGAAAATAGTTGATAATTTTGAAAATCCAGAACCTATTACAGATAGACCACTAACAAGTGAACAAAAAACTAAGCTCGAACAAAGAGTATTACATCTCTTACAGCAAAATAAAAGTGAATTAGAGATAGAAATAATTTTAAATTTGTCGGATAAGGATGCTGCTAAAGTCTTAAATAAAATGGAAGAAGTGGAACAAAGTGATGTTTTACTTCTAGAAGATTTAATAAAAGAAAAAGCAGAGATAGATTTTGAAATAAAATCAATACAAGCTAGTTTGGAAATGTCAGCTACTACTGAGAGTGAAAAAGAGTTGTTTGAAGAGTTACAAGGCACTATAGAAGGATGTCAAACACAGATAGGAAGACTGTCGGTTCGTCTATCAAATATTAATGAAGAGATTGTTGGACTTGAAAATAAAATTAAAGATATAGAACTTGAGATTAGTAAGCTGTATGAAAAGCATGGTTACTCAAAAGAGAAAGCAGATTTTATAGAAGAGTGTGATGCTATTGCAAATCTTATGAATACATATATGGTGAAATTGAGAAAGAAAAAAGTTCACATGTTGCAAGAAAAAACATTTGAAATGTATAAAATGCTCTCTAGTAAGGCATCATTAATAAAAGAGCTTGAAATTAATGATAAAACTTATGAAGTATTGATCCGTGATAAAAGTGGGCATGAGATGAGAAAATCTGGTCTATCCGCTGGTGAAAAAGAAATATTTGCTCTTTCACTTTTATGGGGATTAGCTCAAACTTCAGAACTAAATCTTCCAATAATTATAGATACCCCATTATCAAGACTAGATAGTATTCATAGAGATAATATAGTTAATCATTACTTTCCAAATGCAGCTAACCAAGTAATAATTTTATCTACAGATACTGAAGTTGATAGTAATTACTTCAAAAATTTAGAACCAAATTTATCTGGTGCAGCACAACTAGTCTTTAGTAAAAATAATGAACTTACAACCGTACAAGAAGGTTACTTTTGGAACTAGGAGAAAAAAACTATGGCAGATAGACTATATACATCACTAAAAACAGATGAAGTTATTAGTTCCCTACGAGCTCATACTAGATTAGATAAAGCTATCTTGGCGAAGATGGCTTTTTCATACTCTTTAGTGCATACGGGAAAAGAAGTAACTAGAAGCACTAATTTTACTGGTGGAGAGATGAAAAGAACTTCATTTGTTGGTAAGGATGAAATATTTCTTAGAACTTTAATAGCACAAGTCTATAAAATAGATGAACTTGAAGAGAATGAATTCTACAGTAATAAATCAATTATTAAAGATCATGTAGACAATGGATCTCAGCTCTTATGGGAGATATTTCATAAAAATGGGGAAGAGGTAAATGCTTGGTATTCTGAGATTGTTTCTACTATTCAAATGTCAGGTGCAAAAGATGTCAAAACAAAAGATTTAGACATATTTATTGGTCGTAATATATTGAGTAATGATGACTTAATAATGTCTTTAAACGATACAACAAAACATGCCAATTCACATCTTGCAATTATGGGTAAACCCGGTGTTGGAAAAACACAGTTTTTACTTAAATTACTAGCAGATATCCGTGTGCAATCTAATTATCAAACCAACTTCATTTTCTTTGATTATAAGGGTGATGTAGTAGATAATGACACATTTATAGATGTAACTCGTTCTCGGACCTATAAGCTACTTCAAAACAATGAATCACTACCAATAAGTCCATTTATCTTACCAAGCTATGAAGAACAAGATATAAAAATTTCGGCAAGAGAAAAAGCAGAGAGTTTTGCATCAATTAACTCAAAACTTGGTGTTGTTCAAAAAGGTTCTTTAACCGAAGCAATAGTAGCAGGCTATGCTGCAAGAGCAAGCGATCCAAAGCCTTATCCTGATTTTAATGATATATTGGAAATTGTATCAGCAGAATATGAGGAAGAAGGTAAAAAAGATGATTCCCTAATTGAAGTATTGAGAGATTTAGCTAACTTCAATCTATTTTGGGCTCATGGTTCAAGTGTTCCACCTATGGAAAAGATAAGTAATCGCTCTATGGTTATTGATCTGCATAAGATGCCGGTGCTAAAAGAACTTATCGGTTATTTAGTTATTGAAAGACTTTATAAAGAGATGGCTTCTTTAGCAGATAGTGCTATTAAAGATGGAAGAAGAACACTTAGAACTATTCTTGTTATAGATGAAGCACATAATTACTTGGGACAGAGGAATATCTTTTTAGAAAGAATTATTAGAGAAGGTAGATCCAAAGGAGTAGTTGTATTCTTTGCATCTCAATCACCATCAGATTATCAACAAAAATTCTTTAACTTTCAAGAGTTATTAGAGTTTTCATTTATATTTCAAAGTGAAGGTGCATCTGCTAAAGCGATACAAGATATTTTAGGTTGTGGTCCTAAAACAGCCAAAGATTTACAATCTGAAATAGCTCGACTTGAACCATTTCAAGTGATTAGTCGTAGTAATATTAAGACTGAAGAATTTACTAAATTTATAGCAGAACCATTTTATAAGAGTTATTAAAAACAAGAGGATAAAATATGGGATTTCAACAAACAAAGATTGATGCAGATGATAGAACTATTAGAGATATTTTATCAAAGCAGAAATTTACAATTGATTATTTTCAAAGAGAATACTTATGGGAGAAAAAGCATATTGAGCAATTGTTGGCAGATTTAGAAAGTAGTTTCTTGTCAAGTTATAATGATTCTCATGAAAGACCAGAAGTAGAGAACTATGGAAGCTACTATTTGGGACCTGTTGTCATGAGTTCTAAGGATGGGAATAAGTCTATAATTGATGGTCAGCAGAGGCTGACATCATTAACATTATTATTGATTTATTTAAATAATATTCAAAAAGATCATCAAGAAAAAGTAGATGTGGTAGAACTGATATATTCAGAAAAATTTGGTAAAAAATCATTTAATATGCAGGTTCCTGAGAGAGAAGTTTGTTTGGATGCATTATTTAATGAAGGTTCATATGATTACAATGGGGATAATGAGTCTGTTAATAATCTAATAAATCGTTATGAAGATATTGAAACATTATTCTCTGGTCAACTTAAAGACAGAGCATTGCCATTTTTTATAGACTGGGTTTTAGAAAAATTAATACTTGTTGAAATTATTGCATATTCAGAAGAAAATGCATATACAATATTTGAAACTATGAACGATAGAGGTTTAAATTTAACACCGTCGGAAATGTTAAAAGGATATTTACTTTCTAAAATAACAGATAATATTTCAAGAACAAAGGCTAATGATATTTGGAAAGAAAAAATACTAGCATTTCATGAATATAGTAAAGAAGAAGATCTTGAGTTTTTTAAAACATGGCTAAGAGGTAAGTATGCTGAGTCAATTAGGCAAGGTAGTAAAGGTGCTGTCAATGAAGATTTTGAAAAGGTTGGTACTAGATTTCATACTTGGGTAAAAGATAATCAATCAAAATTAGCACTTGGAACATCTACAGAGTGCTATAAATTTATAGATGAACAATTTAGGTTCTATTCTGATTTATATACAAAAATTCTAAATGCAAAAGAGAATTTTATTACAGGATATGAATATATTTATTACATTGATTCGTTTAGTATAGCAAGCTCTTTATCGATGCCAATGTTATTCTCACCAATTAATATTACAGACGATAATGATACGGTAAAGCAAAAATTACAAATAGTTGCAAAGTTTATAGAGGCATTTACTGTGTCAAGAATGGTGAATTATAGAACAACATCTCAAAGTTCAATTAGATATACAATATACAGTATTGTTAAAGAAATAAGAGATAAAGATTGTGATGAGTTAATTGTGTACTTTAAGGATAAAATAGAATCTTTTGAAGAAAATTTAGATGGTATTTTAGAGTTTAGAATGCATGGTCAAAATAAAAAGTTTATACATTACCTTTTATCAAGATTGACTACATTTTTAGATGAGCATATAGGTAAATCAAATATTTTTAAAGACTATATGAATTTTGGAGATGCAAAATATTATGAAATTGAACATATTTGGTCTGATAATTATGAAAGACACACTGATGAATTTGAACATAGAGATGAGTTTACAAAGTATAGAAATTATATAGGTGACTTAGTCTTATTACCAAATGGTACAAATCAATCTTTGAATGATGATACATATGAAGATAAAATATCTCATTATGTAAAAGAAAATAGTTTGGCAGCATCTCTTACAAAATTGTATTATGAAAAAAATCCAAATTATAGAAATGCGATGAATAGAATTGGGATCCAATTTAAAGATTATGATAACTATTTAAAAGCAGATTTATTAGAACGACAAGAGTTGTATAAATCAATAGCTGAGAAAATATGGTCTGCTGATAATTTTGATGAGTGGAATGATGTGTGATTAAAATATTTATATTGAATAATTAAATTATAAAGGAATACTGTGAAAATAGAATCTTTGAAAATAAGAGGCTTTAAAAGCTTTAAGGACATTACAGAAGTTGATTTAAATAAATTGACAGCATTTATTGGTTCAAATGGTAGTGGAAAAACAGCTGTCTTAGAATCTTTATCAAGACTATTTTCAACAAGTAAAAGCTTACGCAGTATTCAGACAACTGATTTTTATATTCCTTTAGATGAAAAGCTAGAAGATCAAGAAGAAAGAAGTTTAAGCATAGAGGTCAAATTGGCTTTCCCAGAGTTAGCAACAGGAGAAAATACAGATGCTATTTCTGCTGTTTTTAGACAGATGATTGTATCAGAACCTTCAGGAGAACCATACTGTAGAATTAGGTTAGAAGCTAAATGGATAAACAGTGCTATTCAAGGTGGAGATATTGAAGAAAAAATATTTTGGATTACTACTCCTAATGAAATAGTGGAAGATACTGATAAGAAACCACTAAACAGTGCTGATAGAGCTAAAATACAACTTCACTATGTACCAGCGACTAGAAACCCTCAAGAGCATTTAAAGCAAACATCTAATGCGATTATGCATAAATTATTAACAGCCATCGAATGGAGTGAAGAAATAAAAACTGAACTTCAAAGTATTGCTGAAAGTATTCAATTAAAATTTCAATCGGAACCAGCAATTAATGCTATTCAACTAGAGTTGACTTCTATGTGGAATAAGCTATTTACAAGCGATATTTATCAGGCTGTTAACATATCGCCCTTTAGTAGTGATTTTGAGAAAATATTAACTAAAACAGAGATAAGCTTTACCCCTTCAATTGAAGGGAATGAACAAACTAGTGAGCGATTAAGCGATGGAATGAAGTCACTATTTTATTTTACTTTAATTGGTACACTATTTGAGATAGAGAACAAAATACTCTCTACTACGGGCACAGATGAATTAAAAATGAATAGACTAAATATCCCTATTTTTAATATTTTTGCGATAGAAGAGCCTGAAAATCATCTTGCTCCACATTATCTTGGACGTATTATGAAAGTATTTCGAAATATTTCTAATTCTAATAGAGCTCAAGTTTTAATAACAAGTCATACTCCAACAATTATTAAGAGAGTAGAACCTGAAGAAATTAGACATATTAGATTAGATGATAATAGACTATCCCTACTTACAAATATAAAATTACCTGAAAAAATGGATGAAGCATTTAAATATATTAAGGAGGCTGTAAAGGCTTATCCTGAACTTTATTTCTCCAAATTAGTTGTATTTGGAGAAGGAGATAGTGAAGAACTTGTATTGGCAAAGATTGCTGAAGCACATGATATACTTATTGATCAAGCCTTTATTTCTGTTGTTCCCCTTGGAGGTAGATTTGTTAATCACTTTTGGAAACTCTTAGATCAAATTGGAATTCCATATATTACACTATTAGATTATGATAAAGAGAGAGGGACTGATGGAGGTTATGGTCGTATTAAATATGTTCTAAAGCAATTATTAAAGCTAGGCATAGATAAGAATATATTATTGAGATTAGATGATGGTTCTATTTTATCTGATAAGTCTTTAGATGACATGCACACTCTAGTGTCAGATGATAGTGAACAAAGTTGGATTAACATGTTGAAATTTTATAATATCCACTTTTCATATCCATTAGATATAGACTTTATGATGTTAGAAAAATTTCCAACCGAATATCAAACCTTGTCTAAAGGACAAAGAGGACCAACCATTCCAAATGATGGAGATTCTAACTATACACAAAAGGTACAAGAAGCAATAGCATCTGTTCTAAAAAAGACAAAAAAAGAAGATATTGAAGCTATAAATATTTCAGATTATCCAAATACTGAATATTATTTCTGGTACAAATATTTATTTTTAGGACAAGGGAAGCCTACTTCACATCTTAATGCTTTATCTAAAATTTCAGATGATGATTTGAAAACTAATTGTCCCGATGCATTAAAAGTACTTATTGATAATATCAATACAAAAATGAGTAGTGTTTGAATTCAATAACTCCTGATAAATGGAAACCACAAGGGATTGAAAGTCTTGAACTAAATGCAGAATATGTTGTTAGAGATGTTGATAATAATATTTTAGTTACAGCAGGACCAGGATCAGGTAAAAGTGAACTTTTAGCTCAAAAATCTTCCTATATTCTACAGACAGGTAAATGCGAAAGAGATAAACGAATACTTGCAATTAGTTTTAAAAAAGATTCAGCTAAAAATTTAAAAGAGCGTGTAGAACTTAGATGTGGAAAAGAACTAGCAAGTAGATTTGATTCTATGACTTTTGATGCTTTTGCAAAAAATATTTTAGATAGATTTAAACTAGCATTACCTGATAATTGGAAGATTGAACATGAATATGAAATTGATTTTACAATATCAAATTATAAAGAAATGGAAAAACTATTTGATGAAATTGGATTAACAGGAGCTGAAAAATATTCATTAACTTCTAATACATTTGAACGAAATAATTTAACAGCTAATTTATTACCTATTGATGGATTTACTGTTATAAGTACAGCTGAAAAAGCAACAAAAAAAATATGGAATCTATTATTAAATAGTAATCCTTCTAGGTTGTCATTCACAATGATAGGGCGATTAGTTGAATTAATTTTTAGAGTAAACCCCAAATTATTATTAGCTTTACAATCAACTTATTCATATGTTTTTCTAGATGAATTTCAAGATACTACTTCTATTCAATATGATTTAGTTAAAACTTGTTTTATGAATACAAATATTAAAGTCACAGCTGTTGGAGATGAGAAACAAACTATTATGTCTTGGGCAGGTGCATTAGATAATATTTTCAATATTTATAAAACAGATTTTGCAGCTGTTGAGTATCAGCTTATTAATAACTATCGCTCTTCTAAAGCACTTGTTAGTATCCAAAATATTATTGTTAATTCTCTAATGGGAATATCACAAACTGATGCTATATCAATGAAAATAGAGGGGAACCCTACCAATACGCCTTGTAGAGTATTGTCTTATAAAAATAATACACAAGAAGCTAAAGATATATCTTTACAAATTCAAGATTTAATTGTTAACCAAAGTATCTTAACTAATGAAATTTGTATTTTGACAAAGCAGCAGCCTGAGATGTTTACAGAAAAATTACAATATGAATTAAAGAACTTAAATATAAAATCAAGAGTTGAAAATGAGTTACAAGATTTGTTGTCTGAACCATTTACTAATTTGGTCCTAATCATATTAAGATTGATTTTTTCAGAAAAATCCTCTAATGATTGGATTGGAATTACAGAGTTCTTTCTGCATAACTATTCAGAAAAGCATGATGAGAATGAGAAGTGTATTATAGAATTTATAAATCATTTTAAAGAAAGTACTATTGATACAATTGAATACAGTGAAAAAGGTATATTTGAGGTGGTTTCTCTAATTAGTTCATTTTTAAATGAAGATATTTTAAAGTCAGTTTTTCAACATTATGCTCAAGGTAATTATCTTCATGAAATAAAGATTAAAGTTTCAAATTATTTAAATAATTATTTAAATAAAAATAGTTTGAATTGGATTTTAGCTATAGAAGATTTTGAAGGAAAAGATTCTATAAAAATTATGACTTTACACAAAAGTAAAGGTTTAGAGTTTCATACTATAATCTTTATTGGCTTAGAAGACAATTCTCATTGGAACTATGGTAAGAATCCACTTTCTGATAATAATGGTTTTTTTGTTGCTTTCTCACGAGCAAAAGAGAAAATTATATTTACGGTTAGCCACAGAGATCATTATAGAGATAATGCTTCAATTAAAAATATTCAACCTATATTTAATGTTTTTAAACTAGCTGGTGTAAATGCTGAAACTAGGGAAATAATTTAAAGTTTAGCGTAATCTTGGTTTATCAGTTCAATTATAGACTTATTAAGTTTGCAATATTTATCAAAATTTAGCAGATTCAGAGCCAATTGTTGTAATTAATTGTTGTAAAATTTAATAATAATATCTTGATATAGCCTATTGTAGGGCTATATGAAGAAAGAACTCACTAATCCAATAAGTCCACCAAAAACACCACCCCATACAACTAGCCAGTCTAGATGCTCTTTTATGAGTGTTTGAACCATCTCTTTTACTAGTTGAGGTGTTAACTCAT
>Ga0256826_1001092_pt1 | contig 16809 bp, 17 predicted proteins | sample CV79metaG_FD_185975 | JGI IMG/M metagenome (GOLD analysis project Ga0256826, IMG submission 185975) | Hydrothermal vent microbial communities from East Pacific Rise, Pacific Ocean - CV79 | ecosystem: Environmental > Aquatic > Marine > Hydrothermal vents | place: Pacific Ocean: East Pacific Rise...
GTCTATTCTGTTAAAAAAAATTATAATTTACATAACGTTAGCCTATTCAATATTAGGCTTTATTGCTCTTCCTCTTCTCTTAAAACCACAGATTATTGAAACTATTCAAAAAGAGACAAACTCTAAAATTTTTATAGACAGTATTAGTTTTAATCCATTTATATTTCAGTTAGAAATAGAGGGTTTAGTTTTAAACTCATTAGAAGAGAAACATTTAATCTCTTTTGAAAGTTTACTAGTAAATTTTGAACTCTACTCCTTGTTTAATTCAACTATACATTTAAAAGATATTATTTTAAAAAAGCCAAAAATCTCTTTAGTATATGAGAGTAACAAAAGTATTAACCTCCTCTCTATTATTAAAAAGAAGAAAAAAGAGCCAGAACAAAAAGAGAGTGAACCGGTAGATATACCTAGAATTAAGTTAGACAATATTGCTGTTGTTGATGGGGTTGTAGAGTATAAAGACTTTACAAACGCCAGTGACTTTGATTTTGAGTTTAGTGGAATAGGATTTAACTTAAAAGATGTAGATACAGCAGATATAAATAGTAGCGATGCTGAGCTAAGGTTCTATGCACTTCTTGGTGATGGTGGGTTTATAGATTTAAAAAGTAAGGTTATAGGCTTTGAGCCATTGGCGTTTGAGGGTAGTTTTGATTTTGAAGCGAGTAAACTCTATACACAGTGGAGATATTTAAAAGACTCTTTAAATTTAGAGGTGGCTGATGGAAAATTATCGCTACATACTAATTACTATGTTAACCTTGCTGATTTAAACGCCAGTAAACTAACAGATGCTTCTCTCTATTTAGATGCTTTACGAATTAAGCCAAAGGCAAAGTATAAAGATATACTGAACCTAAAAAGTTTTCATGTAGATGGTGTTACTCTTGAGCCTATAGTACAAAAATTACATATAAAAAGTATAAACTTAAACTCTTTAAATGTAAAGGCTAAAAGAGATGATAAGGGAGTAGTTGATTGGCTCGAATATATTAAGAGTAATAACTCTAAACTTCCAAAAGAGACGAGACAAGAAGAGACAAATAGCACAAAAAAATGGGATGTAGTTGTTGATGAGGTTACCTTAGAAAAAATTGCAGCAACATTTGAAGACAAAGCTATTAGTCCCTCTGTAAGAACACAATTAGATGAGTTAAATATCTCTTTACATAATGTAACTCTGTTGGGTGAAAAACCTTTTAGTTACAAGATAGAGAGTTTAGTAAATAGCCATTTTAAGTGTCAACTTAAAGGAGACATAGCACATAAAAAACTAGATGCAAATGCCAATATAGAGTGCCATGATCTAGATATAGTTCACTATAGACCTTATATAGATAAAATAGCAAAAGAGTCTCTTAAAACTTATAATGTCAAACTTATAAAAGCAAGGTTAGACTTCAAGTCAAAAATCTCTTTTAAAGATGAAAATGGTGTTTATATAATAGATGTAAAAGATAGTGATATTACACTCAGTAAATTAGCATTAAACCGCAGAAGTAACTCACGGCGTTTAGTCAACTTAAATGCTTTTAAAGTAAGAGGAATGGCTTTAAATAGTAAAAAGAAGAGTATTGAGATAGACAAAATATCTGTTGATTATTTAGATATAAAAGGGAAAAAATATAAAAATGGTTCTTTAAATTTTGAGGGTTTAATAGAGCCTAAATTTAAAAAGAGAAAAAAGACTGTATCGAAAAAAGAGACTCCTTATAGAGTAAAGCTTAAGCATTTTGCACTAAAGGGTGCGAAAGTAGATTTTTATGATTCGAGTTTAACTCCTAGAGTAAAAAGCTCTCTTGATAAAATTTATGTAAATGCCTATAAAATAGACTCACAAAAAAGAAGTTGGTTGTCATATAATATGTCAGCAAGAGTGAATAAAAAAGGTTTCATAAAGTCCAAGGGTGCGCTTAGACATACACCTTTACGACAAAAAGGAACTCTCGAGTTACAAAAAATTTCTCTTAAAGAGATAAATCCATATATAGCACAGAGTGCTTTTGTTGAGTTGAGTGATGGTTTTCTTAGTTTAAAGAGTAAAACAGACTATAGTCCATCACAAAAAAAGGCAGATTTACATGTTGTCGGTTCGTTAAAAGTGGAGGAGTTTTTTTTACATGATAGTAGAGATAAAAAACAACTTCTCTCCTTTAATGAGTTTGGCTTAAAGTCATTTAATCTTGAAGCTTTACCAAATAGACTTCTTGTAGATGAAGCAAATATAAATGGTTTCTATGTTGATGTCGCTATTGACGAAAATAAGTCTCTGAATTTTGCTTCTTTAATGAAAGAAAAAGAGCCTAAAGAAGAGCTTGTCGTAGATGAAAATGAGACTAAGCAAGAGAGTACATTTCCTTTTGGAGTTATGAAACTTACAATCAACTCTGGAAGTGCAGAGTTTTCTGATATGTCTATACCCATAAAGTTTAAAACTGATATACATGATTTAAATGGTGTAATTTACTCCATATCAAACGCCAAAGATGAGACAAGTTACCTCGAAATAGAAGGAGAGGTCGACGAGTATGGTTCAACAAAATTAAAAGGGAGTCTCAACAGTGCTAACCCAAAAGAGTACACAGACTTAGATTTTAATTTTAAAAACTTAGAGTTAAGTTCATTAAGTGGATACAGTGCCTCTTTTGCTGGACATGAGCTAGATGGTGGAAAGCTATACCTTGATTTAGGCTATGAAATATTGAATTCTGAACTTAAAGGCTCAAACAGTGTCATTATAAAGAAAATAAAACTAGGTAAAGAGATAGAAGATGAGAATACTAGCTCCCTACCTATGGGCTTTATTATTGGATTACTTGAAGACAAAGATGGAATAATAGACATAGATATGCCAGTTGAGGGAAATGTAGATGAACCTGATTTTAAGTATGGAGCATTAGTGTTTAAAACATTAGGAAATTTGCTTGTAAAAGCGGTAACTTCTCCTTTTACATTTTTAGGTTCAATGATGGGAATAAATGGTGATGAGCTAGAGTATTTAGAGTTTGAAGCAGGAGAGAAGAAAATATCTGCGCCTCAGAGAGAAAAGTTAGATCAAATTGTTAAAATGATGATTAAAAGACCTAAAATATCACTCATAGTTGAGGGAAAATATGACGATATTTTAGATGCTCAAGCTCTTCAAAAAGAGAAATTAATTACTCTCATTCTTAAAAAAAGTGGCATTAAAAGTAGTAATGAAAATAAAAATGTTATGAATGTTGATGTTTTAGAAGAGATATATGAAGAGTCAAAGGGAAGTGATAAACTTGATGCTCTAGAAGAGGGTATTCATAAAGAGTATAAAGAAAATCTATTTAAAAGAAAATATTTAAGCAAGTTAATAGAGGAGAGTTTAAAACTTCAGAGTGTAACAAAACTTGAACTTGAGAAGATAGCTACTCTTAGAGCAGAAGTAATTCAAGAGTATTTAGTAAAAGAAAAAAGTATAAATATACAACGTGTAAATGTGCTCAAAAGTTCTGCAGTTCAAGAACATAAAGATAAACTTATAAAAGTTAATTTAACTATAGAAGTAAAAGAATAAAGCTTTTTTAATTTGGTTATAATTGCATTTGTAGTTTAAAATTATTCAAATATAAAGGATTTAGATGTTGAGCATATCTAAATATAGAACATATACAAAAGGTCTACTAGCAAGTATAGTAGTGGCTATTCTTGCTACTACTGTGACAGAGTTTATTACATTTAGTACAGCAACCGTTGCGATTATTCTTGGGATGATTGTTGGAAATATATTTTTTAAAACTTTCCATACAGATGAACCAGGATTTAAGAGTGGTGTGAAGTTTGCAGAGAAAGATTTGCTAATGTTTGCTATTGCCCTTATGGGAATAAATCTTAATTTTACGATGTTAGCAAACCTAGGTGTCAAAACTATTTTAATTATAGTTTTAGGAATGGCGTTTACAATTGGAATGGGGCTTTTACTTGGAAAACTTTTTAAGCTAAATCCGAAGCTTTCACTTATGATAGGTATAGGAAATGGTGTATGTGGTAGTTCAGCAATCGCTGCAACATCCGGTGTAGCTAAGGTTCAAAGTAACGACATTGGAATTAGTATAGCACTTGTAAATCTGATGGGAACTATAGGTATATTTTTAGCACCATTTTTAGCACACTTCTTAGGTTTTACAGATATTCAAGCTGGAATCTTTACAGGAAATACTCTTCAAGCAGTTGGTCAAGCAGTTGCTGCTGGTTTTAGTATTTCTGATGAAGCGGGACACTATGCAACTGTTGTAAAGATGGGAAGAGTTTTACTTCTTGTGCCTCTCGTTCTTATTTTAATATATGTAGCAAAAAAAGAGAGTCAAAAAGATGGTGAAGCTATAGAAGGAAAAGCAAAAGTAGGAGTTCCTTCTTTTATAATTTGGTTTGTAGCTTTTTCTGTTGTAGCTTCTCTTGGATGGTTACCAAAAGAAGTAGAGACACTTATAGGAACAATAAGTCATTATATTACTCTCATTGCAATGAGTGCAATCGGTTTAATGATACACTTCGGAACAATTATGAAAACTGCAGGAACAGCATTTAAAGTCTCTTCATTACTGTTTGCACTACAGCTGATATTCAGTGCAGCACTTATTAGTATGTTGTAATGAACATTATTTATAAGATATTATTTGCTATTTAAAAGTAAAAATAGAAGGATTAGTTAGTGAAAAATTATATGATTCAAATAAATATTAAGAAACTAAGACACTTAGAAAATATAATTATTGACTTTGGAAATGCTAAAAAGCATCTCATATTAACGGGTAAAAATGGAAGCGGAAAAACTTCCCTTTTAAATAAACTTAATACTTTTATGACAGATAAAATAAATAATCATCATAATATTAAGAATTATTATGCATATAAGGATAGGTTGGATACATTAGATGAAGCAACCCATAAGCCATTATTTGAAGCTGTTAATAAATATAAAAATTGTATACCAGTTTTTAAAAATGATCAAGATACTAATTATGAAAATTTTATATATGCTTTTTTTTCTGCAACAAGAATAAATGAATCAACACCACCTAAAGGTATAAATAAAATTGAATTTTCAAAGGATAAAACCAAAAAACTCAATAAAGATTTCTTACAATATATTGTAAACTTAAAAGCAGAAAAATCATTTGCAAATGATGACAATGATATGAAAACTGTTAAGAAAATTAATGATTGGTTTGAAAAATTTGAAACAATGTTAAAAACGATATTTAGTGATGATGAGCTAATTATTAAATTTGATAGAAAAAATTATAATTTTACAATACAAAGAAATAATAGAGAAGAATTTGATTTTAATACTTTGAGTGCCGGTTATTCTGCGATTATAGATATAATCACAGAGTTAATATTAAAAATAGAAACAACACTATCAAAAAGTTTTGAATGTAATGGCATAGTTTTAATAGATGAAATAGAAAATCACCTGCATGTTGAACTACAAAAAAATATTTTACCTTTTTTAATTATATTTTTTCCAAATATTCAATTTATAGTTACAACTCATAGCCCTTTTGTATTATCTTCAGTAGAAAATGCAGTTGTGTATGACTTGGAAAGAAAAGAACAACTAAGTGGAGAGAAACTTAAAAATGCTTCATACTCGCAAATAGTTAAAAATTATTTTGAAGTTGATAGTGAGTTTTCAAATATTTTGGAAGATGATATTAAGAAATATGGAATACTGATAAATAAACTAGACAAAATGATAACTGATGATGAAGAAAAAGAACTATTAGCTTTGGATATTAAATTAAATAAAATTGCTCCTATGCTTTCAAATACAGTATATTTAAAGTTTAAACAATTTCAAGATAGACTTAAATTATAATGATTAAAATTAACAGAACAGAAAATCCAACTTTTACAAAATACAATGATCAAATTGTAATAGAGAGTTTAAAAAAAGATTTTTATAGAAAATGCTACTTATGTGAAGAATTTACTAGACATTTTGAAGTAGATCATTTTTATCCACAGCTCTCACATAAGAATCTTATAAATGAATACTCAAATTTGTTTTATAGTTGTCAAAAATGCAATAAACTGAAACCTAAAAAAACAAATACTATGGAAAGTGAAGAGATATTAAATTGTTGTGATATAGATGTAGAAAAGTATATAAAATTATCTTTAGATATTCAACAATGTGAGGTAAATATAGAGCAAATTAAATTTGATAATTCTTTAGAATTAAAAATAGCAAATACGATAAACCTTTTGAATAGAATATATAATGGGAAAGATTCAAAAAGTAACTCTTGCGAAGATTTAAAAGATGAAATTATAGAAGAAATAGAGTGTTTTAGAAAGATAATTGATACATATCAAACAACTAGATTAAAAAAATCTTCACTTAATGAAATAAAAGATAAGCTAAAGTTGGAATCATCCTACAGTACATTTAAAAGATGGATTATTAAAGATAATGAAATTTTAACAAAAGAATTTATACAATACATAGATTGACAAGAATTCTCATCTAAGTAAGTTTTTCTTTTAAGGGCATAATTTAGTAAAAAACTATATAATTTACTAAATTAGTTTTAGAGGAGTTAAATGCCATGTCACATCTGCCTAGTACACTTAACTCCTTTTGGCTTTGGCGTGAAGTTTCATCGAAACTTGGCGTTTCAAATCCCGCTTATAAATACTGGAAAAATACACCAAATATTAAACTCAACAATAAATATATTTTTATACAAAAAGAGACACTTCCCCCTAAACATGAACATATTGAGAGTGTACTGACGGACTTAAGTGGTTTTTTACCTATTAAATTTGCTTCTGATCAACTTCATGTTAATGAGCATATATTCTCTTATGAGAAAATGAAGCTTTATAAAGAGTTTGATTATAAATTTGTAGAAGATGTAAAGTTTGTAAACATTAAAAAATTTTTTAGAGAAAATGGTATAAAGGTTGGAAAAAATTCTATTATACAATTAGGAAAGATGAAAGATTTAGAACTCGATGCAAATTCAACTTTTTATAATCTTAAAAATGATTATGGCTTGGTGGTTTACGAGTAATGAATAGTTTTTTTATAGAGTTCCGTGACCCACTTTTTGGAATTATTGTTTTTTTTGTACTTGTTTTTGTTATTACTTTTTTCTCTTATTGGTGGGGAAGGTACAAAAGTAAAGAGGATTCTAGACATTTAGATAAATTTTTAAGAAGTTTTAGAGCACTCCCATCACAAGATGAATTAAAAGTTTTGATTAGCTCTGGGGAACTCTCAGAAAAATCTTGGTTGCTACTCGCACACTCTTATTTTAAAAATGGAGATTATGAAAAAAGTATAGAAATCTATAATGAACTTTTGAGTATTTCTACTGTTTCAAACTCAAGAGATACTATGTTTTTACTTGGTCGTACCTATTTTAAAGCGGGATTTCTTGAGCGTTCTAAGCAGATATTTTTAGAAATTTTAAAAAATAATCCGCGAACACCACAAGCACTGCACTATTTACTTTTAGTTTATGAATATCTTAGGGACTATAAGTCTGCCTTAGATGTCCTAGAGCCTTTAGATGAGTTAAACAAAGATATTCAGAGTGATGCTATTTACTTAAAATCACTCTCTATTTTAAATGATGTTGAGAGAGATGAAAGAAGTAAGGTAGATGCACTTTTAAAGTTGTATCATGAAAACCATCAGTTAGACCACATGATATTTGAGTATATTTTTCGTGTAAATCCACAGCTTGCATGGCAAAATTTCGATGTCTCAAAAAGTGAACTACTAACGGACATACTATGGCATCTCGATAAAAAAGATTTGAATTTTGATATAATATCAAAGAATGGCTATTTAAGAGAGCTTTATAGTGCTAGAGGGTCTGCTTGTGAGGCAAAAAGTAGCTCAGTATTTGAGTTTGATGTTTTAATTAACTTAAATAAAAAAGCAAATGCAACGCTTAATTTTGAATACATTTGTGACAACTGTAAACAAGCTTACCCTTTTGCTTTTAGTCGTTGTGGAAGTTGCCATACAATAGATAGACAGATAGTAGAATTTAGTTTAACAAAAGATTATCACCGAGATTTCTCTTTAGAGAATAATTCGTTTCAGTGATAGATTTTTTTATGAGGAAAATATGAAAAATAATATAGAAGCTTTAGAGAAGGCCTTAGGCTATCAGTTTAAGAATGAAAAGCTCATTATTGAAGCGCTGACACATAAGAGTTATAAACAGCCCTACGATAATGAGCGCTTAGAATTTTTAGGAGATGCTGTACTTGACCTAATTGTCGGTGAATACTTGTACAAAAAGTTTCCAAAATCTGATGAGGGTAAGTTGTCTAAGATACGTGCTTCTCTTGTAAATGAAGCAGGGTTTGACAAACTTGCTCGTGCTCTTAATTTGGGAGAGTTTATATTTCTTTCTAATGCTGAGTCAAATAATGGAGGAAGAGAAAAACCATCCCTTCTTTCAAATGCATTTGAAGCAGTTATAGGTGCTGTATATTTAGAGGCTGGTTTAGGTGTAGTTGAAAAAATAGCAATCAACTTAATAGAATCAAACCATAAAGAGATCTCTTTAGATTCTCTCTTTAGAGACTTTAAAACAACTCTTCAGGAGTTAACACAGGCTAGATTTGGACTGACACCTGATTATAAAGTAGTTGCAAGTCGTGGACCAGACCATTTAAAAGAGTTTGAAGTGGCTGTTTACATAGACTCAAAAGAGTATGCAAGAGCAATAGGTAAAAGTAAAAAAATAGCACAGCAAGAAGCAGCAAAAAAATCAGTTGAAATACTTAAAGGGCTAAAAAGTGAATAGTTTTGGAGAGAAGTTAAGATTCAGTACTTTTGGTGAATCTCATGGTAAAGCACTTGGCTGTTTAGTTGATGGTATTCCTGCTGGACTTAAAATAGATGAAGATTATATTCAAAGTGAGCTTGACCGTAGAAAACCTGGAAAAAGTGAGTTCGAAACAGCACGTAAAGAGGCAGATAAAGTTGAAATATTGAGTGGTGTTTTTGAGGGTTTAAGTACAGGAACACCAATAGCTATGATAATCTACAACACAAATCAAAAGTCAAAAGATTATACAAATATTAAAGATGTATTTCGTCCAGGTCATGCTGATTTTACGTATTTTCATAAATATGGTATTCGTGATTATCGTGGAGGTGGTCGTTCATCTGCTAGAGAGACAGCAGCAAGGGTTGCGGCCGGTGCTATAGCTAAGCTTATGTTGAGTGAGTTAGGAATTTCAATAGAGAGCGGAATAAGTGAAGTAAATGGAATAAAAGCAGAGAAATTTGATTATGTCTATGCAAAAGAGAGTATTATTTATGCACTTGATAAGGGTGTTGAAGAGGCTCAAAAAGAAGCTATTTTAAAAGCAAAAAATGAGCATGATTCTGTTGGTGGCGTTTCACGTGTAGTTGTAAAAGGCGCTCCTGTTGGGTTGGGAGAACCACTCTATTATAAACTTGATGGTGTTTTAGCTGATGCGATGATGGGTATCAATGCTGTTAAAGCAGTTGAGATAGGTGATGGTGTGTTAAGTGCTAGAGCCTTAGGTTCTCAAAATAATGATGAAATAAGAGAGGGTGGTTTTGAGTCAAACCATGCTGGTGGGATTCTTGGTGGAATTAGTAATGGTGAAGATATAGTGATGAATGTTTACTTTAAGCCAACACCATCTATATTTAAAGAACAACATACGGTTACAACTCAAAACAGAGAGGTCGATTTTTCATTAAAAGGGAGACATGACCCTTGTGTTGCTGTAAGAGGTACTGTTGTATGTGAATCAATGGCTGCTTTGGTTATTGGGGATATGATACTTTTAAATATGGGCTCAAATATGGAAGGTATTACTAAGTACTATAATTAAAAAGGGGTGTGAAATGTCAAAGATTTATAAAGATAAAGTTAGTGATGAATGGTTTTTCTCAAATGATAGTTACATCTTAAGCGAGACAGACTCTAGAGGAATAATTGTTTATGTAAATGATCTATTTTGTGAAATTGCGGGTTACACTGCATCTGAACTTATTGGTCAGCCACATAATATAGTCAGACATACCGATATGCCTCGTATCGCCTTTAAAGGTCTTTGGCATGATATAGCGACAAAAGGTTTTTGGAACGGAATTGTTAAAAACCGAAGAAAAGATGGTGGTTTTTACTGGGTAGATGCCACAGCTCTTAGAAAAACAAATAGTGATGGTACTTTTACTTATCTCTCTATTCGTAGGGTTCCTGATAGACAGCAAGTTACAAGTTGTATCTCTTTATATGCAGATTTAAAAAGTTCGGAGTAGAAAAGTATGGTAAGTGTTCATTTATTAGTTGATGATGCGTATATAGATAGTTTTATTCAAGAGTTGCCAAAAGAGAAAGTTGTTGTAGTTGAAAATAATTTTAAAGAGAATAAACAACTTTTAGTGAGTGAATTAAACGCATACTTAGAAAATAATATTGATGTAAAAAGTTATGCTAATAGTATGAAAGATTTAACTTCATGGCTAAAAGAGAAGGAGAGTCTTTGAGAATTTTCACTACACCTTTATATGAAAAACAGCTAAGAGATATTTTAGACAAACTCTCTAAACAAAATATGCAAGAGACAAAAAAATTTAAAAGCTATTTAGATGCTATAATTGTTAATATCGAAACTAAATATAAAAAATACAAAAAATCGCTCTATTTTGATAATGAAAATATTAAAGAAATTGATTTTCAAGGGTGTAAAATTGTTTTTTTTATGGATAAAAATAATAATAGTTATGTTATTTTAGGAATAACAGCTAAAAACTAAGCTATAAATTAACTTATATTTTCTTAGATAATGTTTATTATAAGATTAAATAAATTTAATTATACGCTTTGTGTCAATATGTAACAAGAAACCTCCTCAACGATTAAATATCACTTTTTTATCACTTTTTCATAGCTGATATTTTGTATAATAATAGCTGATATAAATTTATTATTAAGCAAATGATGGCATAATATGTCGACTAAAAGTGTTTTGATAACATTTAATATATATTTAAAACATTAATATAAACCTACCGAAGGAGAGAAAATGGATAATAAAAAATCTCAAAAAGATTTAGAAGTCTCTAGCAGAAGAGACTTTTTTAAACGTACTGCGGCTATTGGAGTAACAGCTTTAGCTGGTACTAGTTTAGCAGCATCACAAGATGATCCTGCAATAATGCACCATGTGCCATGGGGACAGACATGGGGTGATCCAATCACTAAAAATCTTTATGGGATGCCATCAAAATATGAGCATAATGTAACAAGAAGATATACAAAACTTCTTGCATCAGGTAACTATAGAGCATCAATCGCAGTTACACCTATTCAGGACTCTATGGGTATTATTACTCCAAATGGTCTTTTCTTTAGTCGTTCACATGGTGGTGTTGCTCATGTTGATCCTAATGAGTATAGATTAATGATTCACGGTTTACTTGAAAAGCCTATTGTACTTACTCTAGACGAATTAAAAAGATACCCATCTGTTACTCGTACTCACTTTATTGAGTGTCCTGCAAATGGTGGGCAAGAGTGGCGTGGACCACAGTTTAACTCTTTACAGTTTGCTAAAGGTTTTATGGCTTCTGCTGAGTGGACTGGTGTTTATCTTAAGACTATACTTGAAGATTTAGGTCTTAAACCAGAAGCACAGTGGATGCTTGCAGAGGGTTCTGATAACTCTGAAATGGGTCGTTCTGTACCAATAGATAAAGTTCTTGATGATGCTATGATAGTTTGGGGACAAAATGGGGAAGCACTTCGTCCTGAACAAGGTTATCCAGTAAGATTACTTCTTCCAGGTTGGGAAGGAAACTTAATGGTTAAATGGCTTAAACGTTTAGATTTCGCTGCTGAGCCTTGGTATGCTAAAGAAGAGACTTCTAAATATACTGCTCTTAAACCAAGTGGAAAAGCTATTCAACATTTTTATGCTAATGAGGTAAACTCAACAGTAACTTCTCCATCTCCTGAAATTCCATGGACATCATTAAAAGATGGTGATGTTGTAGAAATTCAAGGTCTTGCATGGTCAGGTATGGGAACAATAACTGGTGTAGATTTATCTTTTGATGGTGGAAATAATTATGTTGAAGCTGAATTAAAAGGTCTTGTTTTACCAAAATCATGGACTCGTTGGAGCTATATGCACACATATAAAAAGGGTGAGAAATTACTACTTACTTCACGTGCTATGGATGATGCAGGTTATATTCAACCAACAATTGATCAAGAAACACTTGTAATGGGTGTAGAGTCTGTATATCATAGAAATGCAGTAGAGACTTGGGAAGTAACAGCAACAGGAGAGGTAAACCATGTTCAAATTAGATCGTAAATTAATTATTCCAGCTACAATTACAATGGCTGTACTTTTTGCTGCGGGTTGTGGTGGTGCAAATACTACTACTGGTTCAGCTAATGAAGTTTCTAAATCAGATATTAGTGGTGGCGTTTATTATCCAATTATTGGTAACAAAACTGGTCCTTATAATGTAAATACACAAGCTCTTGGTATGAAAATTAATAACGGACGTGTTCCAACTGCAAATGAATTAGCAGCTTGGGACAAAGATGTTATGCCAGATGGAACAGGTTTACCAGAAGGTGAAGGTTCTGTTGAAGACGGTGAAGAGTTATATGAAGCTAAATGTATCGCTTGTCATGGTGACTTTGGTTCAGGTGGTGGTGGTTATCCATCTCTTTCAAAAGGTAATGGTGAAGAGTTAAAAGCAACTCTTACAAATAATAGATATAGAGACCCAGAAGCTGATGGTCCAACACGTGTATTTGGTTCATATTGGCCACAAATTAGTACAATGTGGTGGTACATAAGAGATGGTATGCCTCATCCAATGTCTAAAACTTTAACAGACGATCAAGTTTACTCTTTAACTGCATATATGCTTAATATTAATGAGATAGAAATTGATGGTGAAGAAGTTGATGATGAGTATGTATTAACTCGTGAAAAAATGCTTAAAGTTAAAATGCCAAACAGAGATGGTTTTGAACCAAATATTGATGGTAAAAATGCTTTAAATGATGTTCGTGTTTATTTTGCAAATCCAGCTAATTTTGGTGCACAAAAAGTTAAACCAAGTGAACGTTGTATGACAGATTGTCAAGATAAGTCGGCTAAAGTTGTTCGTATTGAAAATGGTGGTATTAGTGAATTTAATCCTCCTTATAACAGTGCAAAAGATTTACCAGCAGATGAAGTAAAAGCAGCTTTAAATGTTAAAGAAGTTTATGCAAATAACTGTGCAATGTGTCATGACAATGGTGTTGCACCAACAGTAGGAGATCCTGATTGGAGTAGATTAACTTCAAAAGGTATGGAAGCTGTTTATGCTAACGGTATTAGTGGTACAGATGCTGGTATGCCTCCAAAAGGTGGATCATCACTTTCAGATGCAGATTTTAAAACAGTCGTTGATTACGTAATCAACGGTAAATAAATATAAGGAAAATATAATGGAAAGAAGAAAATTTTTAAGTTTAACTCTAGGTGCTTTAGCTTTAGCTGTAGTACCTGCAAGTGTAAAAGCAGAAGACTTTAGAAAATCAAAGCCAGCAGTTTGGTCTGCACATAAAATGGACGATGCGATACAAGCAATGTTTGGAACTACAACAACTATAGAAAAAGGTGTTAAGTTAAAAGCTGCAAATGTATCTTTTGATGCTGGAAATATGGCAACAGCAGCAAATGGTGGTGCTATTCCTGTTGATTTTTCAACAAAAATCCCAGCAAAAACAATTGCAGTATTTCAAGATGCAAATCCTGAATCTGCTGTATGTGCTTACTCTATAGGTAAATACGATGTTACTGATTACTCAATTAAAATTAAAATGGGTAACCCTGGTAGTATTAAAGTTGTTGTTCTTGGTACTGATGGTAAGCTTTATTCTGCTACTCAGAAACTAAACGTTGCTAAAGGTGGATGTGAAGGTTAATCCTTCCTCCTCTAGATAAAAGAAAATAATAATTAAAGGAATATTTATGGGTATCAAAGTAAAAGCAAAATTAAAAGGCGGTATTGTTAAAGTTAAGGCTATGGCTAAGCATAGTATGACAACATACAATCAAGCAGAAAAAAAGACTGGAGATAGAGAGAACGCTAACTTCATTACTCACATTACTGGTACATGTAATGGTGAGACTATTTTTGATATGTCAACTAGTCAATTTTTATCAAAAAATCCTATTTTCAAGTTCCAGTTCAAAGGTGACTTTAAAAAAGGTGATAAAGTTCTTATGAGTTTCGTAGACCGTAAAGGTAAAACTGGTAAAGGGAAAGGTAAAATTAAATAATTTTATTTTTTGGGAGAGATTTACTCTCCCTCTCTTTCTATAATGAAAGGAAAATTATGGTGTTAAAATCAGTAATTAAAACTTTTCTAATCATTATAACTCTTCAAATCGCTCTTCAAGCAAAAATCATTGATATAAATCATATTGTTCAACAAGCACAAAAGAGTAATAAACATCTTTTTTTATGGCTCCATAAAACAGATTGTGGCTATTGTGAAAATATGCGGGAGTTTACACTTGAAAATGAGGTTATTAAACAATTCATTGAAAAGAAATTCATCTTTGTCCATATTAATGTTTATGAAAAAGACTATGTGCTGTATGAAGAGTTTAAAGGGAATGGTTTAGAGTTTGCAAAAGAGATAGGATATAACTTTTATCCAAGCTCACTTTTTTTTGATAATGAGGGAGAAATAATATTTGCAGAAGTAGGTTTTATAGAGAATAAAAATTTCTCAAATGAAGAGAGGTTTTTTAAAATATTAAATTACATAGACTCAAAATCTTATTTAAAAATGGACTATGACGAGTTTAAATTTAAAACTAAAAAAGAGTTTTAATGAGTAAAAGTAGTAGTGGTATTGTTATGGAATTATTTCTCTCAATAAAAGATGTTGGAAGAAAAAATTGCGAAGAGATAGATGTAAATGTGAATGGTATTTTAAGTGATAAATTTTATGCTAAAGATATAAATCGCTCGATTTTAATAACTTCCAATGAGAGTTATTTACTTGCTAAAGAGAATGCTATTGATGCAAAATATGGCTCTTTAGGGGAAAATATTTTAATTGACTTAAATCCTTATGGTCTTAAGCTAGGTGAAAGAATAGTTGTCGGAGAAGTTGAGTTAGAAATAACACAAAACTGTACTATATGTAATTCACTAGCAAAAGTCGATGAAAAGCTTCCTTCTATTTTAAAAAATGATAGAGGAATTTTTGCAAGAGTTATAAAGAGTGGGAAGATTAGAAAAGGTGATATTGTAAATATTTTAAATTATTAGTATTATTAATACATTTGTATAGAAATATGATAATATTATCACATAATAAATAGTTTCAAATTGAGGAGAAACAATGAAAAAGGTATATAGTCTATTAGTTGCTGCAGCAGTAACTTTGACAATGTTAGGATGTGGAGCCGCTTCAACAGAACCAGCAGTTGTTAAAAAACCAGCTAAAGCACAAAGTGTTCAGATTTTTACTTCTGAGAATAAAGATGGAAAGATAACACCAAAAGTAATTTCGGATAAGATGGATGCAGTTGGGTTAACTAGTGCTGGAAATAATGATATGAATAAACCTTTCTCACAAAGATTTTCAAAGCTTCATTATAAAACATACAATTTAGCAATGTATCAAAATGATGCGTTAACACTTAAGCTTATTAAAAAGTATCCAAATTTTGGTGCATTAGCTCCTTTAACTATGTCAATATGGTCAGATGGGGAGACTATGAATGTTTCAACATTAACTTTAGATGGAATGGCTAGAGCAACAGGAATCGCTAATACAGACCCAGATTTAATTGCTTATGCAGCGCTTATACATAAAGGTTTAAAAGCAGCTATGCCAAATGGTAAGTTCCAGTTTTTAGACTATAATGTAGCCTCTCAAACAGAGTCTTATGCTGTTACATTTGAGATGGATGTTGAGATAGATGAAGATAGTACAATGGAAGACTTTAAAGAAGATTTTGAAGGTGAGTTTGAGGGTGAAATGGAACCAATAGGTTTCTTAATGCCTAACTATTCAAATTTACAAGAAGAGTTATTTGAAGATGCTGGATATGATGAATATGACTTTTACACAACTTACTCTATTTGTAAATTTGATGTAATTTATCCTGTATCTAAATTACACCCAGAAGCAGGTGCTTATGCTCCTTGTTCAATGTATATGTATAAGAAAAAATCTGAAGATAAAATGCACATCGGTTACTTAGGTGTGGATAATTGGATTAAAACTTTAGATATTAAAGATCAAGAATCAATGAAGCCTCTTTATGAAGCTCAAGGTTTAATTAACAACATCTTAACTGAGATGACTGAATAAATCTACATTAATCGAACTTGCTTAATGCAAGTTTGATACTATCACATATCTTCTACTCCTAAAAGGTACCCTCATGAAACTTTTAACAAACATATTAAAAACACTCTCTTTAGCATCATTATTTGTTGTATCCACTTATGCCAATGAAACATTTGTTCATAGTAAAAACACAAAACTAGCAGTGGAATACACATTTGATGCATCAGTAGCTGAAAGTATTGATAAAGAATTTTTTAGCTTTACAGACAAGCCATTAGCTGAAATAGGCTTTTTTGTTAATGATGCTCATCATAATGTAAATGATGTTTATGAAAAACAAGTTGGAGAGACTTATTTAGATCAACTAGCTTTCTCTTCTCTTATTAATGATGATATAGCACGACCGCTATTTAATACCGATCCTCGT
>Ga0256826_1001093_pt1 | contig 16789 bp, 18 predicted proteins | sample CV79metaG_FD_185975 | JGI IMG/M metagenome (GOLD analysis project Ga0256826, IMG submission 185975) | Hydrothermal vent microbial communities from East Pacific Rise, Pacific Ocean - CV79 | ecosystem: Environmental > Aquatic > Marine > Hydrothermal vents | place: Pacific Ocean: East Pacific Rise...
GTAACTCAACAAGAATTTTCTCTTCACCTTGTTTAGCAACCGTAGGTTCAGCAAGACCAAATTGGTCTAGACGGTTACGAATGGTTTCAATTGCTTGTTCAATAGAGTCTTTTTTAGTCTTCTCAATCTCTTGTTCTGTAAACGTTAAACTAAAGTCTAAACCGCGGTTATCTACCGTAAGTCCATCCGTTCCTTTTAACATCTCAAGAAGTTTAGGCACATCATCTTCATCTAAAATAGAAAATTCAACACTGTCATCATTCATATCTAAAACATCAACTAAAATATCATTCTTCTCAGTAAAATATTTTACACTTGCCGCAATTGACTTGTAACGTGCTTTGACAGCTTCTTCAGTTTTGACGCCAAGAAGCATATGAAGCCCACCTTGAAGGTCAAGTCCTAAAGTAATCTTTGCACCCTTGTCACTTTGTGTTAACGAAGGAATAGAAAAAGCGATACCAAAAATCATCGCAGCAAGAAAAATTACTACGCGATAATTAAGCTTCATCCTCGTACTTTCTAGCCACAGCATCTTTAGTGATTTGAACCACTGTATCTTTGCCTAATTCAACTTTGATAAACGCTTCTTCAACCTTAACAACCTTAACAATTAAACCACCAGTAGTAACAATTTTGTCACCTTTTGATAAACCTTCACGCAGCTCTTTTAACTTTTTTGCTTCATTTTGTTGTGGACGAATGATTAAAAAATACATAATCGCACCCATACCTATGATCATAACTAGTAATTGCATTAACTCTTCCTTGTGGGTATATAAAAACACCCTTAATATAAATTGCGCGAATTATAGCTTATGCCCACCTCAGAAAACCTTAACATGAGGCAATCGTGTTATACTCTAGATATGAATGCACTTTACGAAATTGAACTTACCCCGATAAATAAGCAAAAACTATCTATGTCAGCGTATAAAAATAAGGTGATTTTATTAGTTAACCTTGCCAGTAAATGTGGCTTTACCCCTCAGTATAAAGAGCTTCAAGAACTCTATGAAAAGTATAAAGACCAAGGTTTCGTAATCTTAGGTTTTCCTTGTAACCAGTTTAAAAATCAAGAGCCCCAAAGTGAAGAAAAAATCTTAGAGTTTTGCCAAATAACGTATGGAGTAAGCTTTCCTCTTTTTGAAAAAGTTGATGTTAATGGAGAAAATACACATCCATTGTACCGCTATGCAAAATCTAAGCAAAAAGGCATTTTTGGCACAGAAGCTATAAAATGGAATTTCACAAAGTTTCTTATTAATAAAAAAGGTGAAGTCATTGAGCGTTTTGCCCCATCAACTAGCCCAAAATCACTAGAAAAAGTCATAGAAAAATATTTATGAAATATTTTACTTTTAGAGATGAAAACAAATTTCCTTACTCTAAAGAAAAGATTTGGAATACTGTTTTAAATATTCAACAATGGCCTAAATCATGGAAAAATATTTATTCTATACAGATAAGTAATCACACCAAGGTTCAACAGTCTTCACAAATACACTGCCATCTCATCTTAGTCTATTTTATTCATCTTAATTTTGATGTTTCTGTTCATCACTTAAAAACAAACACCTATGCAAACTTTAGTTTTAAAGGAGATTTTACGGGACAAGGACGATGGCTACTCAAAACAGAAGATTCTTTGACCTTGTCTCTTCTTCATCTACATCTTCAACCTCATCATCCTTTTCTTCGTTTTATCTCTTTTTTACCCTTTGGTAGAAAATTACTTTTATATTCACATAAACATGTAATGTCAGAAGGGAAAAAAATGATTATTAAAAGACTTTCATATGAATAAACTCTTTTTACTTTTTTTGCCTTTTTTACTTTTTGCTTGGGATGAATATAAAAAAATAGACAATATCACCATTTATAAAGAACATAATAAAAAGTTTGAGTTTGTTCAGTTTAAAGCTGACACTGTCTTTGCTTTTTCTTTAGATGAAATCTCTTATACTATTATGAATCACCACTCTTATACTTCTTGGTTTTCTGACTGTATAAAAGCAGATAAAGATAAAAACAGTATTTATATTTTAATGCAACCCCCTTGGCCTTTAGAAAAACGTCAAGTATGGGCTGAAATCAAGAAAAAGGTTTATGATAAGAAACAAATTATTACCCTTAGTTCTACAAGCAAAAAAAACAGTGATTATGAGGGCATTTGGTTTAACTACCTTTATGCAGAATTTAAACTTGAATATATAAGCGAGCACTCTACAAAAGTAAGTCTAAGTCTCATGGGGGACCCCGGAGGTTATCCCCCCTCTTGGATAATTAACCTTATGGCATGGAAAATTCCCTATCAAACACTCAATAATTTAAATATTTATCTTATAAACGCAGAGCAGATTTATAGGTAAATTGTAAAGAGATGACATTATCCATATTATCGAGTACTGCTTGAGCAGTACTGTTCCATGCTGCTTTTCATTTATCAAAATACGTTTTTATCCATCTTTACAAAAAGAGTGACTCTAATCAAAAACTTTAAGTTATACTTTCACATGCATAAATTAAAATCCTTTTTCTCCCTAAAAGAGCTCAAGATGGCAAGTATACTTGCCCTAAGCTTTTCAGCCTTTTTATACTTTTTTCACTTTGGTTATGAACCTTACCTTTTAAATTCAATTTTAGGGCTTTATGCCTTTTACCTTCTACTAACACAAAATAGAAAAACCCTATTCTTTGCCGGTTTTATGATTGGATTTTTGTGGTTTTACTGGATTGGTTACTCTTTTATTTATTACGACATGGCATGGGCCGTTCCTCTTAGTGCACTTGGTTTCGCCTTAATTTATGGTCTTATTTTCTGGGTGGTTTCTTACCCAAGTTCACCGATGTGGCGTGGTTTTATGCTTTTTTTACTTTCTCTTTTTGAACCCTTTGATTTTAACTGGCTTCAACCTGAGCTTCTTTTTGTGAACTCTTATTTTGGCATTCATAAATGGGAATATGTTCTTATTTTATTTTCACTTTCTCTTTTTGTTTATTTTAAGAAAAACCCTATTTTTTTAGTGCTTTTACTTCCTGCGCTTAGTTTTTCAACACCTCAAGTTCAAGAGCTTCCTTTGAACATCACCCTTTACCAAACTGATCTTGACCAAACAAAAAAATGGAATCCTTTTTATGTTCCACAAACTGTTCAGAAAAATTTTGATGCCATTGACCTTGCCATTAAAGAGCACAAGGACCTCATCATTTTGCCAGAGTCTGCCTTTCCTCTGTTTTTAAACATGCAGCCTGACCTAATTGAAAAACTTAAAGAACGAAGTGAAAAAATAGCTATTCATACGGGTAGTCTTTTTTATGAAAACAAACACAACTTTAATGCCAGTTATTATTTTCATAAAAGACAGGTACTCATTGCTAAGAAGATGATTTTAGTTCCCTTTGGTGAGTATATTCCTCTTCCCTCTTTTTTAGCACGTCCCATTAACAGGGCTATTTTTGATGGCGCAGTAGACTATCTTTCAGCATCTAAACCCACTGACTTTAACATTTTAGGTACTAAGTTTAGAAATGCAATCTGTTACGAAGCGACCTGTCATGAGATGTATGAGGACGAGCCAAAATTCATCATTGCAAGCAGTAATAATGCTTGGTTTCATCCTTCTATTCAACCCTCTTTACAAAGACTTTTAATGCAGTTTTATGCCACCAAAAGTAATACTATCATTTTACACTCTGCAAACAGCGCTGGTGGGGGAATAATCTACCCCTAAACTTCTCTTCATACTTGAGTTAACAATTATTGGTAAAAGTAAAGAAGTCTTTAATCATATTTTGAAGATAATAGAGTACTTCACAAGATTAAATTATAGAGGGGACCATGCCAAAATTAATATTTGTTTATATTATTCTGCAGTCTCTTTTATTGTTTGTTTTGTACAACAGTAAAATGCAAAAAGAAGAAGAGTTTACTGTGCATTACTTAGATCTGCACACAAATACTTCTATTGCCGCTACTCTCGATTTTTACCGTATTAACTCCAAGCTTATTTTTGATGCCTTTGTCGATAAAGAAGACATTTTAAAAGATATGCGTAATGCAGTTCATGCAAAGAACAATGCACAACGAGCTATTTACAGAAAGTCTATTTACGAAAAGCTCAAAGATCAATACCCGAAATTCAAAAAAGTAGGCATTAAACAGTTTCATTTTCACCTTCCTAATAAAAATAGTTTTTTACGTTTTCATAAACCTAAAAAGTTTGGCGACAACCTTGAGAGTTTTCGTTATTCTTTGACCGAAGTAGCCCGAACCAAAAAAATGGTAGAGGGGTTTGAAGAGGGCAGAATTTTTAATGGCTATCGTTTTGTTTTTCCTCTGAATTATGACCAAGAGTTTTTAGGTACAGTCGAAATTAGTATCGGTATTGGTGCCATTTCAAGACTTTTGCATGACAGTTATAATCTTCAAACTTATATGATTTTAAAGAAATCTGTTGTTAAAGACAAACTCTTTTCAAAAGAGCGTAAGAATTATGACCCAAGTATTGTAAGCGAGAACTACTTTCATGAGGCAAATACCTTTGACAGTGCTTTAAAAATAGATGGTAGTGGAAAAATGATATCCACTACTTCCATTCAACTACTAGAAGAGGTAAAAAATGAGGTCCAGGAGCAACTTGCCTTAAATAAAAAGTTTATTATCCACAAGCTTGTTAACGACACCAACTACATTTTAAGTTTTATCCCTCTACAAAACATTAAGGGTAATGAGATTGGCTACATAATCCTCATTGACAATAATGTTTTTCTCAAAGACATTACCTTTGAGTTTTACTTTAGACTGTTAATCTCAACTATTTTACTCATCACAGCAATGCTTTACATTTACAAAATGCAACATGCTAAAACGGTCTTAGAACAGTACTCACATGACTTAGAAATTGCTAAAGAACATTCTGACGTTGCTAACAAGAAAAAGTCAGAGTTTCTTGCTAACATGAGCCATGAAATTCGCACACCTCTTAATGCTATTTTAGGTTTTTTAGACATCTTACATCGTATTGAAAATGATGAAAAGAAACTCAAATACTTAGACATTATGAAACGCTCGTCCCATACGCTGTTAACCGTCATTAATGATATTTTGGACTTCTCAAAAATTCAAAGTGGGAAACTCGCTTTTGAAGATGTTGCCTTTGAGACACAAAAAGAATTTGAATCACTCACTAGCATGTTTTCTACCTCTGTTAAAGAGAAAAAAATACACTTTAAGTATGCTCTTGACCCAAGTGTTCCTAAGGTAATGTGTTGTGATGTTACTCGGCTTAAACAGGTCATTATTAACCTTATTTCTAACGCCATTAAGTTTACTGCCCAAGGTGGGAGCATTGAACTGAAGAACTCTTACACTAATGGAAAGCTATACGTCTGCATTAGTGACAACGGCATAGGCATTGAGAAAGAAAACCTTCCTTTTATTTTTAATGCCTTTGAACAAGCAGACTCTTCTACCACCCGTAAATTTGGTGGAACAGGCTTAGGGCTTTCTATTAGTTCTCGTATTATTACGATGATGGGTGGCGAGTTACAAGTAGAAAGTGAAATAGGAAAAGGTTCTTCATTTTTCTTTACTATTCCTATACACCTAGGCTGTAAAAATGAGCTTGAAGAACATATTGCACTAAAAGAAGAAGAGAATTTCAATGCAAAAGTACTTCTTGCCGAAGACAACAAGACAACACAAACCTTTATGTCTATTGTGCTTGAAAATATGGGCGTAGAAGTTGATGTTGCCGATGATGGACAAATTGCCATTCAAAAATACAAACAAGGGCATTATGACCTTATCTTAATGGATGGAGACATGCCAAATATAAACGGCTTAGATGCTACTAAGATGATTAGAGCCTATGAAAAGACTAAAAATATACCTAACCCTATTCCTATCGTTGCCTTAACAGCAAATGCGATTGAAGGGGACAGAAAGAGGTTTTTAGATGCTGGAATGAATGACTACCTCACCAAACCCTTAGAAACCTCAAAACTAGAAGAGTGCTTTGCCAAGTACTTACACCGACATATAAAATAAAGGATAAAAATGAAACTCGCAAATGATGTCACTGAACTAATAGGAAATACACCTCTTGTTCGTCTTAACAATGCTTCTAGTCAAACAGGATGTACTGTTATCGGAAAGTGTGAATTTATGAACCCCACTTCCTCGGTAAAAGACCGTATTGGCTTTAACATGATTAAGACTGCTCTTGAAAATGGAACTATCAATGAAAACACTACCATCATTGAGCCAACAAGTGGAAATACAGGGGTTGCTTTAGCATCTGTTTGTGCCGCTTTTAAACTTAAGCTTGTCCTTACAATGCCCAAATCTATGAGTATTGAAAGACGAAACCTGCTTAAGGCATTAGGTGCTGAACTCGTCCTGACTTCTGCTGAGGGAGGAATGAACGCTGCCATTTCTAAGGCAACTGAACTTCAAGCTACCATTACTAACTCGCATGTACTCCAACAGTTTCAAAACCCTGCAAACCCTGCCATTCACAGACGTACAACTGCCATAGAAATTTTAAAAGACACCAATAAAAAAGTCGATATTTTCGTAGCCGCAGTAGGGACAGGAGGGACACTTACAGGAACGGGTGAAGTGCTTAAAAAAGAGTTACCTAATGTTCAAATTATTGCTGTTGAACCCAGTGACTCAGCCGTACTTTCAGGAGAGAGTGCTGGTGCGCATAAGATTCAAGGTATAGGAGCTGGGTTTATTCCAGATGCTTTAAACACGGAAGTTTACCAAGAGGTAATCAAAGTAAGTAATGAAGATGCCATGAAAACAGCGCGTGATCTTGCTAGAAATGAAGGTCTACTAGTGGGCATCTCAGCCGGCGCTAATGTTTTTGCCGCAACTCAAATTGCTTCACGTCCTGAAAATAAGGGGAAAGTTATTGTAACTATTCTTTGTGACACGGGTGAGCGTTACCTCTCTACTGAACTTTTTAATGGTGAGTAAACTTTTAGAGACCATTAAATGTCTTGATGGAGAGGTTTACCATTTACCTTACCACCAAGAACGCGTTACTCGCTCTCGTAAAACTCTAGGGTTTGAGACTTCTTTAACACTTGAAATCACTCCTCCTAAAAAAGGTTTTTTTCGTTGTCGTGTTATGTATGAAGAGAAGGTTGAAAAAATAGAATTTCTTCCTTACACCATCAAAGAGATAAAGAGTTTTAAACTTGTCTATTCTAATCTTGAGTACGGACTTAAATACGAAGACAGAACAGCCTTAAACAACTTACTAGATGAGAATGTTGATGAGATTATAATCATCAACAATGGGTTGGTAACAGACACTAGCATTGCTAATATCTGCTTTTATGATGGCGAAGCATGGCTAACACCAAAAACACCTCTATTAAAGGGAACAACACGTCAACGTTTGTTAGATGAAAATAAAATAAAAGAAGCTGACATTCATGTTGATGAGATTAAAAATTATAAGAAGTTAGCCCTTATGAATGCGATGGTAGATTTCAAGATTATAGAAAATGCTATAATTGCATAAATATTTATTTAGTTGGGGAACACCATGTTATATGACGTACTAAAAGATCCAGATTATTCGAACTTAATGAAAAAACATATTGTTGAACTTTTAAGTCACCTTTTTGACAAGCAGCAAAACTTTGGTGTTTTATGTAAGATTGAAACACTGACATTTAATCCTGAACTTCCAGCAGACATCACTTCAGAATTTCGTCCGATGACCCTTTTCTTTCTTGCAGGTTACACTTTTGAAAGTGCTAAGATTGACAGTGAATACCTTATCTTTGAAGCAGGCTTTGGCTCAGACAACCTTGGTTCTGTGGTAACTGTTCCACTTTTAGGCATCATGCAAATCATCATTGACGAGACACCTATTTTTGTTAATCTAGCTTCTCCAGTGGAAACAAATGAGACAAAAGCACAAAACAATGAAGTTGAAAGAAATGGTGAACAAAACTCTATGGAAGCCTTACTGGCTAATCCTGAAAATAAGAAGTTTTTGAAATAAAAGAATGCACCTCTGGTGCGTAGATGTGGAAATCTGTAAATGCGTGAATGTGGAAAAGAAAAAATTAAAGCTCTAGCTCTTTCCCATTAGGCGAAGCCTACCCATTCCCCCATCAGAGAACGAAGTGAACGCACCCATCACCAAGGCAAAAGAGGCAAAGCCTTAATTACGCCGAACGAATCGTTAGTAAAAAGTTAACTACGTTGTCAATGAAGGCATCGTGTTTACGCTCTTTCGTGTAGGCAATGTAAAACTTACGTGTAATCTTATAGCCTTTAACACGTGCTTCAAAAAGTCTACCTGCTGCAATATCTTCTGAAATAACATTTCTAGACATTACTGAAACAACAGGACGTGGTGCATTAGCGTCAGCATGAGTAATAGACTCTTTAATTGAAGTTGGACTCGCAAGAACACCAATAACATTAAAGCTTGAACACTCTACACCAATCTCTTCAAAAACTTCCGAAGTCAATTTACGTGTGTGAGAAGTTTCATCTCTACAAATCCAGTCAAATTTGTACATATCTTCTTTGCGAAGTTGTTTTGGTAAAGGTTGATTAGAAAAAATTACTAACTCATCTTCAATCCACTCTCTGTAAATGATCCCATCTCTAAAGACTGGAGATTCAATCAGACCAATATCAATTTTCTTATCTTCAAGTTGATCAATAATATCTTCAGAAAGCCCAACACGAAGGTAAACTTCATTGTCGATTTTATCTTTAATTTTCCCTATAAAAGGAGGAATAACATAATTCCCAATGGCAAAAGAAGCACCAAGAACAAAGGTAAATTCTTTGTTAATAATTTTAAGAAGCTCTTTTTCAGACGCACCAATTGCCTTGTCTAAACGAATAGCAATACGGTAAAGGTCTTCACCCTCTTTTGTTAGTTTAATACCATTCTTTTTACGCTCAACAATTCTCGTATCTAAGTATTCTTCAATAAACTTAATTTGTTGTGTAACAGCTGGCTGAGAAATCCCCAATTTCGCAGATGCTTTAGAAAAACTTTTTTCCTTGATAACAGTCAAAAAAGTATTTAGTTTTGCAAAGTCTTTTAACATTGATGTTTCCTTTATAATTTCTATAAGTTATTTTAATATCAAAAGTATAACCCAAAATTATACATATTGCAATACTTTACAAATAATTCATTAAAATTTAGTTATAATCAATATAACTATAACAATACTACACAAAATGATTTTTTTGTTATAAATGCAGGTGATAAGAGATGACAGAGATATTTACAAACCTTAACGAAGCACAAAAAGAAGCCGTAAAAAAGATAGACGGACCTATGCTAATTTTAGCAGGAGCAGGAAGTGGTAAAACAAAAACCATTATTTCACGTCTTGCTTATCTCTTAGATGAAGTTGGTGTTCCTGCTTCAAATACTCTTACCCTAACGTTTACTAATAAAGCGGCTAAAGAGATGCGAGAGCGTGCGCTTTCCATGATTAAACCTACCTCTTACCCACCTTTGTTATGTACCTTTCACAAGTTTGGTCTGCTATTTTTAAAATTTAATATTCACCTACTTGGACGTAAAAACAACTTTGTAGTTATTGACACCGAAGATAAAAAACGCATCATTAAAAAATTCAACTCAGAAGTTCCTGTTGCGCTTATTGCCAGTGAAATTTCTCGTTATAAAAACTCACTTCTTTCACCTCAAGATGCTTATGCCCAAGCAGAACTTAAAAATTACAAGACTATTGCTAAGGTTTTTGAACAGTATGAAGCCCACCTAAATGAAAACAATCTTGTTGACTTTGATGACCTTCTTGCATTAACCTATAAACTTCTTGAAGAAAACGACGACCTTGCTAAAGCAACCAGTGAGAAGTATCAGTACATTATGATTGATGAGTACCAAGATACTAATGAGCTTCAATTTAGACTGCTTAAAAAACTCTGTCATACGCACAACAACCTCTGTGTTGTTGGTGATGATGACCAGAGTATTTACGGTTGGCGTGGGGCTAACATTCGTAATATTATTGAGTTTGATAAAGACTTTGAAAACACCCATGTGGTTAAACTTGAACATAATTACCGTTCAACAGAACCTATTTTAGCTGCTGCCAATGCCTTAATTGAACACAATAGAAATCGTTTAGGCAAAAAACTTATTGCAACAAAAGGAAAAGGGTCTGATGTTAAAACTATCTCTTCTCATGATGAAGGTGAAGAAGCGAACAAGGTTGCAGCAGCGATTGTTGAGCTATTAAACTCAGGAACTAAGGCAGATGAAATAGCAGTTCTTTACCGAATTAATGCCCTTTCACGTTCTCTTGAAGAGGGGCTCGCCCGTCACAGAGTACCTTACAAACTTGTAGGTGGTTTACGTTTTTACGACCGTGCTGAAGTCAAAGACCTTATCTCTTACCTTCGTGTTATTACTAATGTACATGACTCGTTCTCTTTAAAACGTATTATTAACAAACCTAAACGTGGGCTTGGAAAGGCTACCATTGATAAGCTTGAACTTGCGGCAATAGAACAAGCTAAGTCAATTTTTGACTACATAGACTCTTCTACAACAGCAGAACTAGAAGCCCTTATTAAAAAGAAAAACACACTAACAGTTAAGAAACTAGTGAAGACCATTCATGAGGTTGCTGAAGAAGCCAAAGACAGTTCTTATGATTTGATTGATGTCTTAGAAGACAACTTCAAAATCAAGTCAATTTATGAAAATATGCCTGATGCTAGTGACCGTATTGCAAATATTGATGAGTTTTATGGGCTTTACCGTGACTTTATAAAACAAAATCCTTCCAATACCTTAGATGAGTTTTTAAATGAGTTAACCCTTCAAAGTGACCAAGACCAAGTTGAGGGTGAAAGTATTTACATCATGAGTATTCATGCCTCAAAAGGTTTAGAGTTTAAACACGTTTTCATCATTGGTCTTGAAGAAGGTTTTTTACCTTTAGTCGGTGATGGCTCAGACACAGAAGAAGAGAGACGTTTAGGTTATGTTGCTATTACAAGAGCCGAATCTGAACTTACCATGTCTCATGTTGCAAGTCGTTTTTACAAGGGACGCAGAACAGAACTTTCTAAGAGTCGTTTCTTTAAAGAGTCAGGTCTTTGCGAAGGTTCGTTTATCTTAGAAAAATCTACTGCCTTCAAAAAAGGTGACTTAGTGCGCCATAAAATTTTTGGTGCAGGAAGAATCCTTGGTGTTTCAAAAGCAGGAAAAGACTTCAAGTTAAAAATTAACTTTGGTGGTTCACACAGAGACATTCTCTCTTCGTTCGTTGAAAGACTGTAATTGGCAAGAGTTGAAATTAACAAAATTTTTGTTGCCTATAAACCAACAGGGCTTAGTTCAAACCAGTATTTAGGTCGTTTAAAAAGAATTTATAATGTAAAAAAAGCAGGTTATTCTGGAACCTTAGACCCTTTTGCAAAAGGTTGTTTAATCGTTGCCTTTGGCTCTTTTACTAAATTTTTTCGTTTCTTAGATAAGGCACCTAAAGCCTATAAAGCAACCTTATGGTTAGGGGCTTATTCTGACACACTAGACATTGAAGGCATTACTAACCCACAAGTCATTGAGCCTTTTGATGAAGAAAAAGTCAAACAAGTCATTAAAGACTTAGAAGGTGAACTTGACTACATTCCGCCCAAGTATTGTGCAAAAAAGATAGATGGAAAAAGAGCTTACGAGCTTGCAAGAGCAGGTGAAGAGGTAAAATTAAATACCATTCATTCAACTATTTATGAGACAAAACTCCTTCATTACTGCCATCCTTACGTAACTTTTGAAGCCACGGTTAGTGAAGGAACATACATTCGTAGCCTTGGTGAAATGATTGCACACAAACTTGGAACTGATGGTGCTTTAACAGCCTTAGAGAGATTAAGAGAAGGTAGTTTTCACTATAATAATGAAACGCCTATTTCACCCCTAGATGCTCTGAAGATGGAGCGTATACAATTTAGTGGTGAAATTGCTGATATCTGGTTAGGTAAGAAGATAGACTTAGCCATGATGAGCATACAAGAAGAAGGTGTTTATCTTCTTCATGATGATATCTTCGCAGCCGTTCTTGAGATTAAAGATGAAAAAGTGTCATATTTATTAAATAAGGTCCCATTATGTTAGTACTTTCACGTAAATTAGACGAAGCCATCTGGCTTGGTGACAACATTAAAATTAAGATTATGGGCATTGAAAAAGGTGTGGTAAAACTCGGGATTGAAGCACCCAATGACGTGACAATTTTACGCGAAGAACTTAAAATAGAGGTGGCAAATATTAACATTCAAGCCTCTAGTAGTTCAGAACAACTCAGCGATCTTCAAGACTTTATGAGTGGTTTCAAGAAGTAAAATGAAGCAATATAAATCATACGCTAAGGTCAATATCTTTTTGAAAATCACCGGGATGCGTGGGAATTACCATGAGCTTTTTTCACGGTTTATGAAAGTGACGGACTTGTATGACGAGATTTCATTTCACCCTAAGACGGCAAAGGGGTTTGTCCTTCTAGGAGATTTTGGTTGCGAGACGGAACAAAACACGATTTATAAAGCCTACAAAGCCTTACTTGAGTACACCTCTTCAGATGCCTTAGCCAAGCTTATTGAGAAGTATGCCATTAAGGTCGAAAAGAACATTCCTTCTTTTGCAGGCTTAGGTGGTGGAAGCTCTAATGCGGCTTGTTTTTTGAAGATGTGTAACAATACCTTGGACTTAGGACTAAGCCTAAAACAACTCGCCCACATAGGTTCAAGCGTAGGTGCTGACGTAGCTTTTTTTATCTACGACTACAACTCAGCAAACGTTTCAGGTATTGGTGAGATTGTAGAGAAGTTTGATGAAGAGCCTTTAGTCTTAGAAACAAACACACCTAATGTTGAGGGCTCAACGCCTAAGGTTTACCAATGCTTTAGAGAGCATTTTTATAAAGAACTCTCAGCAGAAGAACATGCTAAATTAGCACAGATGTCATCTAAAGAAATTTTAGAAACATACACCATTGCAGAAGCAAATGACCTGTTTGAGCCAGCGCTTCAGCTCTACCCTGAACTAAAAGAGAGTTATCAAAAAGGCTACTTCTTTTCCGGAAGTGGTAGTACTTTTTTTAAGCTAAAGGCTTAAAAGGGGAATAGTCAATGGTGAAGGGGAAATGGTGAATGGAAAGAGCGAATAAAAGATTTGCTCTTGACCTTGCTCTTCCCATTCACCATTTCCCCTTCACCATTCACCAAATTTTACGAAGGAAAATTTACCCATGGGCGAAAGTATTGCAAAGAATAAAAAAGCTTACCACAATTTTTCCATTGAGGAAAAGTTAGAAGTAGGCGTACAACTTCAAGGTTCTGAGGTTAAAGCCTTACGTGCAGGACGAGCTCAAATTAAAGAGTCTTATGTACGTTTTATTAAGGGTGAGCTCTTCTTAATGAACTCACATATTGGTCTTCTTGACACTACTCATGCTTATTATAGACATGATGAACGACGTATAAGAAAACTTCTTTTACATAAAAAGCAGCTTGCTAAATTTGCCCGTGCAGTTGAGAGAGATGGAATGACCATTGTTTGTTTAGCCCTTTATTTTAACCATAAAAATATGGTCAAGGCTCAAATCGCAGTGGCTAAAGGTAAACAACTTCATGACAAACGTGCTGACTTAAAAGCAAAAGATCAAAAACGTGACATTGCAAGAGCGATGAAAGAGTACTAGTGTTACTTTCACAAGTACAAATTGACCAATTTCATAAGGATGGTTTTTTAGTTTTAAAAGCTTTTGCTGACCCAAAAGAGTGTGACACCATCCTATCTCTCGCAAAAAGCCATTTAGAACGTAAGACAGAGCCCTTAGAGAGTGAAAAAGAGTATCAAAGAGATAATGCTTTAAGTTCTGCTGTAAGACGTCTTAGGCAGGTTTATGACAGAGAAGAGAGCTTTAAATCATGGATGAAAAATAAAGAGATTAAACCCTTACTTCAACAACTGCTTCAAGATGAGCCAGTTTTACTCTTAGCCCATCATAATTCGATTATGACCAAGCAAGCCAATGAGAGCACCATTACCTACTGGCATCAAGATATTAGGTATTGGAACTATAAAAATGACAATCTTTTAAGTGTTTGGTTAAGTCTTGGAGATGAGTTTTTAGACAATGGGCTTTTAGAGTTTATTCCAGGTTCACATAAAATGAATTTTACAAGTGAACAGTTTGATGAACGACTCTCTTTCAAAGAAGAGCTAAGTAAAAACCAAGAGATTATTTCCAAACGGGTACATTGCAACTTAGAAAAAGGAGATATTGTTCTCTTTCACGCTAAGGTACTTCATTATGCTCATAAGAATAAGACAGATAAGGCTAAAATCTCTTTTGTTTACTCACTTAGGGCTAAGAGCAATCTTCCACTAAAAAACACGCGTAGCAACTATAAAGAGATTATTCTCTAAATACATTAGTTATATATCAAAAAATATTAGAATTATTAAACGAGAGGTTTGAAATCTATCTAAGATAGATAAAACTAGATAGCAAGTGCTATCTAGTTAGAAGAACTACTAGTGTAGTTTCTTCCAAATTTGTTTTTTCCATAAGAATGCTGCAAGTACAAAGAAAATCATGTAAATCATTACATTTTTCCCTGTTTCATTACGTAATTCATGTTTTGGATCCGCTGCATCTCTTAGGTATTCAACAACTTTTTCAGTTGCTTCTTCTGTAGTACCAACGCGTGGCATAGCAGTCCCCTTAAGGTGTGATTGAGGATCTTCAATGAATGTTTCAAGGAAGTGCTCACCACGTGAACGGTAGTACATAGAAAGATCCGGAGGAAGCTTACCTAGGTACTTAGTAATAGTCGATTGATAATCAAGTACTGACGCATCAAAACGTAGTTCATCTTGTTTATATTTATACTTACCTTTTTCACCAATTGGTGTCCAATTTTTGTAACGCATTGCATGACAACGACCACAAGCATTTTCAAAAGCAACTTTTGGTGTTACTTCTTCAGCTTTTGGTGCAATACTTTGTAAGTAAGCAACCATGTCAGCAATCTCTTGATCTATGTCTCCACCAGCGCCATAAAATGCAACCATTGGGTGCATTTTAGAACCATCTGCTGGGTATTTATGATCAAGGTTCGTAGCATGTGCTGGGTTTTTAATCATTGCTGCTAAGAAATTAGCATCATAAAGTGCACCTGCTGTTGATAAATCTGGTGGGTTAACACCATAAGATGCTGCTGCATCATTTGCAGACATCATTGCCGGCATGCCAGCAACTTCAATTGAGTGACAACCCGTACATGCAGCCGCACCCATAACTAACTCTTTTCCTGCCGCAGCATTTCCAGTTTTAGTCATAGCTGGTAAATCAGCATATTTGAAGTGTTTAGTCTCAACATGCGCATGCATTTGAGAGTGAGCGAATGGCTCAACTAACCAGTAAGTAAGTAGTGAAAAAGCAACTACTACTGCTAATATTGATAATTCTTTAAACATTTTCGTTACCCCTTATAGTTTTTTTTCTATTGCAGTGATAAATGGAAGTACTATCCATAAACCAATGAAACCAAGTGCTGCTACAAAACCAATAGTGCTGTAGATACCTTGTGGAGGCAATTTACCCATAGCTGTAAGAACAATCATATCAACTACTAATAACCAGAACCAAATACCAAATAGACCACGTTTGTTAGCTGCTTTAACATTTGGACTTCTATCTAAGAAAGGAAGAAGAACAAAGATAACTTGAGCAAAAGCAAATGCCATTAGACCGATATCTTTAGAGAACGGACGTAAAATCTCATAAGACCATAAGAAGTACCACTCAGGATAGATATGAGCAGGAGTTTTAAGACCATCAGCAGTATCAAAGTTTACAGGGTCCATTGCGAAACCATAGTTCCAGAACACTAAGTAAAAGAAGAATACTAAAAAGATAGCAACAACAAACATATCTTTAGACATAAAGTCATTTGCAAAACGAATAACTTTAGAACCTTTAGTATCACCTGCTAAGTACTTTTCAGCTTCAGCTGGAAAATCAATCTCTTCACCATCTTGGTTATTTACATGTGGAATTCTAAGCGCTGCAAAGTGAACACCAATAAGTGCTAAAATTGCTAAAGGCACAAGAAGTACGTGTAACATAAAGAAACGAGTTAAGAATGCTTGAGCTGGAACGTAATCACCACGAATCCACTCAACAACACCATTAAGCTCTAAAGAACCAGCAGAGAAAAGGTTAGTAATAACCATTCCAGCCCAGTAAGACATCTGTCCCCATGGTAACATATACCCTGAGAATGCTTCAGCAGAGAATGCAACAAAAAGAAGCATACCCGAGATCCAGATCATTTCACGACCCTTCTTGTAAGAACCGTAGTAAATACCTGTAAGCATGTGAATGTAGATGATTAAGAAAACTACTGATGCAGCAACTGCATGAACATGTCTCCATAACCAACCGTAACCAACTTCTTGCATGATTGTGTAGTTAACACTGTCAAATGCTGTATTAATATTTGGTTGGTAGTACATTAACAGGAAAATTCCTGAAACTAATAGTAGACCAAAAGTAATAGCTAAAACCATACCCATTGCCCATAAGAAGTTGATGTTTTTTGGAATCCAGTATTCAGATGCCATAACTTTTTCAACTTTTTCAATTGCTAAACGTTGGTTTAACCAATCTTTAACACTTGTTGCTTTTGTAAAATGTGCCATTTATATCTCCCTTCCTTAGGCTAAAATGCCCGCGTCTT
>Ga0256826_1001094_pt1 | contig 16746 bp, 22 predicted proteins | sample CV79metaG_FD_185975 | JGI IMG/M metagenome (GOLD analysis project Ga0256826, IMG submission 185975) | Hydrothermal vent microbial communities from East Pacific Rise, Pacific Ocean - CV79 | ecosystem: Environmental > Aquatic > Marine > Hydrothermal vents | place: Pacific Ocean: East Pacific Rise...
AAGAGAAGACATGACTGATGGTAATCCAACTGTTATTGGTAATGATGTTACAGTAGGTCACCGAGTTATGCTTCATGGATGTACCATTGAAGATGCCTGTCTCATTGGTATGTCAGCTACTATTTTAGATGGTGCTGTTATTGGAAAAGAATCTATTGTTGGTGCAAGTTCATTGGTTACTAAAAACAAAGTTTTTCCTCCACGTAGTCTCATTATGGGAAGTCCTGCAAAACGTATTCGTGAATTAACAGACGATGAAGTAGCAGAACTGTATGCTTCTGCAGCACGTTATGTAGAATTTAAAAATACCTATTTGTAAAGGAAATCAATGACCAATACCATCAGAAAAAGCCTTCAAGATATTCTTAGTCCTATGGTTCTAAAATTTATTTTAAAAATAGGATTGGGAAGTATTGCACTATGGATTACTATTTTATGGTATTTTTGGGATTCATTCTCAGGTTTTATCACCTCGTATTTAACCTGGATTCCCTTTGAATGGCTACAAAACACTGTTGCCTATATTGCAGCCCCTTTTGCTGGATATATTCTCATTATTATTACCATCTCAACACTTACCTCTCTCTATAGTGAAAAGTTACTCATTGCTTTAGCAAAAAAACATTATCCTACGGTACAAGTTGTTGCTTCTCCCTCTATTGGTGGTTCAATTTCTGCTACAATCTCATCGACATTGCTCTTTTTATTTTTGATTATTATCTTATCTCCTCTACTCGTTATTCCTTTTGTTGGTCAAGCACTCATGCTCTATCTATGGTCAATCTTATTAAAATCTCCAACCGTGCATGATGTAGGTGGTCTCTTTATTCAAGATAAAACAGAATTAAAACAAAAGCGAAAAAAATCTAATATCATTGCCATGATTGCTTCTTTATTTAATTACATTCCTCTTTTAAATATCTTTGCACCTGTTTTTGCTCAAATAATGTTTCTTCACCATATTTTAAGTAAAAAATAGAAAGATTAGCAACAATAAAACACATTTTTATGCTAAAATTCAATAAAAAGGATTTTAGTTATGAAAAAAATTAAAAACTTAGCACTTATACCTTTCATACTGCTTTTAAGCAATGGATGTATTGAAAAAAAAACCACTACTGTTAGTAATCCAAATACTCTTCCTGTGGCTACTACCTATCCTATGCCACAAACTCCAACTTCTCCAGGACAGATTATCCCTCCCAATCAACCACCTATTAGTATTCAACCTCCATATACTCCACAAAGAACCCAATATCTTCAAGGAGCTTATGCTTCCAATTACCAATTAAAACAATTTATTAATAAAATGTCGAGTAAGTATCATTATGATAGATATGAACTCAATGCCATTTTTTCAACAGTAAACCGTGATACCGAAGCTTTACGAAAATATAATGTTTTCAAAACAACCAAACCAACTTATTCCAAAGCCAGTCAGATTGGTTCATGGGACAAATATCGAGGAAATTTCTTAACAAACAGTAGAATTACAAAAGGAGTAGCTTTTTGGAGAGAAAATGCTAATTGGCTCAATATGGCTGCTTACAAATATGGTGTTGCACCCGAATATATTGTAGGAATTATTGGAGTAGAAACAAACTTTGGTGGCTACACAGGAAAACACTCCGTGCTTAATGCCTTAACAACTTTATCATTAGAATATAAAAAACGTACTAAATTTTTCACTTCTGAACTAGAAAATTATCTTCTAATGCTTAGAGATGAAAAAGTACATCCACAAGCCATTAAAGGTTCCTATGCTGGTGCTTTTGGTTTAGCACAATTTATGCCAAGCTCTTTTAGAGAATATGCTGTAGATTTAGATGGAGATGGACACATTAACCTATTTAACAAAGCTGATGCCATTGGTAGTATTGCAAACTACTTTAGAGCTAAAGGGAAGTGGAATCCACGTATTCCTGTAGTCATGATGACGTATTACAATAAACCAAGATTTTATGGTTTATCTACAGGTTTTAAAAGTTCTTATTCACAAAGTCAACTCTATAGATTGGGTATGAGACCAAGTTCAAACTTTTACGGATACAAAGGTCCTGTATCATTAATCAAACTAAGTAGATACAACAGAGATGAACTTTGGTGGGGAACGCCAAACTTTCGTGCCATTACACGTTACAATCCAAAAGATCACTATGCAATGGCTGTGCATCAATTGGGTCAAGCAATTAAAAAAGCTTACTACGGTAGATAAACCCTCTAATTTTATCGACCATTAAATTGGTCGATAAACCGACCCCTTACACGTTCTCCAATACACTTTCAAGTGTGTATTTTAAATCCTCATCTAACTCTAAAGATTTTAACATCCATTTAATATAACCAGCATCAGAACGAGCAATGTCTTCAATCTGCTCACCTTTGTACTTACCAAACTTAAAACTCTGCATCATGACAGGAGTACGTGTTAACTCTTCTAATTTGACCATTGGATTCTCACCTGCATACTGCTCTTTGACTCTCACTACCAATTCAGAAAGTAAAAGCTTCATTACAAGTACATCACCAATAGCATCATGTGCCTTAATGGTAATGTTATGTTTAGCAGCCTCTTCTTGTTCTTTTTTATAGAGTCCAAGTGAATATCTAAAGTACTGCAAACGATGGTAGTTTGACTCAGGGAAAAGGTGTTTTGAACAACGTAGTGTATCAATCAGCTTCATAGAATTTACAAAACCTTCTTTTTCTAACATACCTAAGTCAAATTTAATATTATGTGCAATTAAATAGTTATTTTCATTGTTCAATTCAGACATATCATTCCAGAATTTAGTTGCTGAAAAAGGTGCTTTCCCTTCAATAACGTCAGGAGTAATATTATGCACTTCCATAGCTTCTATCTTAATGGCAACATCCGTTGAACAGAGTTCATCATAAACCTCTACTGCACCTTTAGCACCAATTACCATTGCACCCACTTGAATGATTTTATCATCAGCTTGGTTTCCTGTTGTTTCTGTATCAAATAAAACATATTTAGTCATTTTTTTCTTCCTCTTTTTTCTTCTTAATATTATTTTTAAAATTTTTCATATAGATATAAAAAGATTTTAACTCTTCTGTAAAAGAACTATCTTCTTTAAAATACTTCTCTTTAATTTTTTTCCATTTATCTTTTATTGTATTTTTTAATTCGCTCATATACTGCATCGTCTGTTTATAAATGCTCGTCTCTTTTAACCAATCCAATCCAAACATAAGTTTAGCATATGCCCAGTTAAACCACTCAAAACTAAGTAGCCTCTTTTTCGCTGCTTTAAACAACCAAAAAACAAAAGCCGCAATTGGTATTTTTACAATATAGAGAAGCAATCCAAAAAGAATTTCTCCCTGAACAAAAAAAGCACCAGCCAATAGACCTGCTCCCTCAACACCCAGTAAAAGTACTAAAAAAACAATCAAAAGAACATATCGATTGGTATGTTGAATTTTTGTTTCAAGTTTTTGAATCACCTTTAATGATTCAATTTTTTTATATATAGGTTTAGCAATGCCTTCCCAAATTATCTCTTCAAAAAGTATGAATAGAAAGACAAGTATAAATTGAAGTACTAAAAGCAGTCGTTGACCAATTTTTTCTAAAAACCCCACAAAAATTCCTTATAAAATAATAGGGAAAGTATAGCAGATTATAGTAAAAATATATGTTTGATAGTAAATGAAAAAGTTGGGAGATTAAAAAAGAAAGAAGAGGGTAAAAACCCTCTTAAACGGAGTCTGAGAAATAAACTCCAAAAAATAGATTTAAAAAGATGAAGATTATTTTCTTCTAAGCTCTTTAATTCTAGCTTTTTTACCTTTAAGTGCTCTAAGGTAAAAGAGTTTAGCTCTTCTTACTCTACCTCTTCTAAGTACTTCAATACTTTGAATAGACTCAGAGTATAATGGAAAAATTCTTTCAACACCAACAGAGTTAGCACCAATTCTTCTTACCATCATTGTTTTTCCTGTACCTTGACCTCTAAGTGCAATACATACACCTTCGAAACTCTGTACTCTTGTTTTGTCACCCTCTTTAATAGTAACAGCGATTCTAAGTGTATCACCTGCTCTAAAATCTGGAACTGACTTGTTTTCTAATTGCGCTTGTTCAAAGCTTTCAATATATTTATTTCTCATAATTCACCTTTGTATTCGTTAGCTCTTTTTGAGCTCTTTATGCATGTCTGGTCTAAAGTATTGTGTTTTACACTTTGCCATCGCACTTTTTAAGTCCGAAATTTTACCGTGATTTCCCTTTAAAAACTCTTGGGGGACAGCAATTTCATTATAAACTTTTGGCTTAGAAAAGGAAGGTGCCTCAAGTGCTGAGAGTTCAAAACTCTCAATACTCAAAGAGTCCGAGTTTCCAAGGACTCCTTCTACGTTTCTAGCAATCGCATCACACATCATAAGAGAAGGCAATTCGCCTCCTGTTAAGATGAAATCTCCTACAGAGAAGAGTTCGTCTGCCTCTTCAATAAAACGTTCATCCATACCCTCATAACGTCCTGAAACAAAAACAACATGCTCTTTTTGAGCCAATCGTCTTGCATCATTCTGTTTAAAAGGTTTTCCAACAGGTGTTGCCACAATCACATATGCCTTTGAAGAATTCTCTCTAATGGCTGCTATTGTGTCAAACAAGGGTTGAGGTGTCATTAACATCCCAGCGCCTCCACCTATCATAGGTTCATCCACTTTCATATGTTTGTTGTTTGTATAATCTCTAGGATTAAAAAAATCAACCGACATAAGTTTCCTCTCAATGGCTCTACTTAAAATAGACTCCGAGAAGTACCCCTCAACAATTTGAGGGAAAAGTGTAACAAAAGTAAATTTCAAAATCTAACTCGCTTCGAGTATCTCTTTTGCATCTTTAGTTAAAACAGTCTGTTTTTCAACGTCAGTCTCAATTACATATCTTTCAATGTAAGGCACTAAAAATGTTGTTGCAAAACCCTCTTTAATCAACTTAGCATCAGTCTCAATGAACATATAGTTCACCTCTGCTAAACGTTGCATCTCTGAAATTTTCCCAAGAGTTACACCCTCTTCAACCACAGAACAAGTCTCAATCTCAAACCAAAAATGTTCACCTTCACCAAGGTCACATCTCTCTTTTGTCTCTTCCAAAGTAGCATAAATCTTTGTATTGGTTAGCTTCTTAGCATAATCAATACCTTCATACCCTTTAAAACATACTATCCCACGTTCAAGGTTAATACGTAAAATTTCAAGTGAGCCTGAACTCGTTTGAAATTTGTATCCAACTTTGAACTGCTCTGGAAAGTCTGTATGAATGTGCAGTTTTAAATCGCCTTGCAGACCATTTGTCTTACCCACTTGGGCAATAAAAAAACGTTGTGCTTGACTCATAAACTACTTTTTTGCTTCCACATTAACACGGTAGTTTGTTCCACCCTTAGCTTTACAGCCAGAGATTACCGTCTTAATAGAGTTAATCATTCGTCCCTCTTTACCAATAAGTTTACCAACATCTTCTGCATTTGCAACAATGGTAATCTCATTGTAGTTCTCTTCCAAGTTCTTTACCGAAACGGCAATATCTTCTGGATGACTCACTAACAGTTTGGCATATTCAGCGACGAATTCAGTAACCATTACGACTATTTACCAGCAGTAATTTTTTTAACTCTGTCACTCATTTGAGCACCAACAGAAGTCCAATAGTTAAGTCTTTCCATGTCAACAGTTAAGTTGTCTTCTTTAATCATTGGATTATAGTGACCAATTGATTCAATCCAACCACCATCTCTTCTTTTTCTGCTATCTGTTACTACGATTCTGTAAAATGGCATTTTTTTTCTACCCATTCTTGTAAGTCTAATTGTTGTCATATTAATCCTTGAAATATTTTTAATTTCAATATGTGGGATAACTAGTCCCAAAACACATTACTGTGGAGTTGTCTATTGAAACAACTACAAACAAGCACTGACAACTAATCTTAATGAGAGTTCACTCATCAACGCTATAAAAACGAATTTTATCTAAATTTTGATTATTAAGAGCTTTTTTGTATTGAAAAAATATTTGTTCATTATGCAAACGCAAGCGTCCACTATCGTGGATGCATGCATAATAAAAAAATACCCTTTCAAAACAAAATTATCATCCTATAAAAAAGAAGAAGTCTTATCGTGGAATTCCACCACCTTGAGCCTGTTTCATCATATCTTGCATCTGTTTCATTCCACCTTTACCAGAAAGCTGTTTTGCCATTTTTCCAGCATTTTTAAACTGCTTTAAAACACGGTTCACATGCATCTGAGACATACCAGCACCAGAAGCAAGTCTTCTCTTTCTTGTGTTATTTAACAACTCAGGATTTTCACGCTCTTTTTTGGTCATTGAACCAATTAATGCTTTAATCTGTTTCATCTCTTGTGAGTTCTCTAAGTCCATGTCACCAATCTGTTTTGCCATGCCACCCATTCCTGGAATCATACCCATGATTGATTTCATAGAACCTAATTTTTTCATTGACTCCATCTGTTCTAAAAAGTCGTTAAAGTTAAACTTCCCTTTTTTAATCTTTTTAGAAAGCTGTTTGGCTTGTTTTTCATCAATAATGTTTGCTGTCTTTTCAGCCAATGACTCCAAGTCACCAGCACCCATCAGACGAGAAACAATTCTCTCAGGAATAAACTGTTCAAGGTCAGGCATTTTCTCACCAGCACCAATGAAACGAAGAGGAACTTGTACTTGATGTGCAATACCCATCGCTACACCACCCTTAGAGTCACCATCATATTTAGAAAGAACAACCCCTGTAATACCAATCTTCTCTTTAAAAGTCTGTGCAGTACGAACAGCATCCATACCAGTCATGGCATCTGCAACATAAAAAAGTTCATCAGGATTGGCTACTTTTTTAATACTTGCTAACTCATCCATAAGCTCATCGTCAATTGCTAAACGTCCAGCTGTATCGATTAATACTACATCGTAAAGCTCTTTTTCACCTTTTGCCAGTGCTTCTTTTACAATCTGTTCTGGTGATTTATTTTCATCTGCAACCAAAGTCACATCAATCTGCTCACAAATCTGACGAAGTTGTTCAACAGCAGCCAAACGTTGTAAATCGGCAGCTGCAATGAGTACTTTTTTCTTCTTTTGCTCTTTTAAAAAGTATGCCAACTTACCTGTAGTAGTTGTTTTACCTGAACCTTGAAGACCAATCATCAACACAACCGTTGGTGGCTTTGATGCAAAAACAAACCCTTGGTTTCCTTCTGCTGTCAAAATTCGCGTTAAATCTTTCTCTAATGCTTTTAAGAAACTCTCTTTACCGACATTTCCTTTAACCTCTTTTTCAACATTAACAAGAAGTTCTTTTACAACTTTGTGGTGAACATCTGCTTTAAGAAGGGATTTTTTAAGTTCTACAAGTGCTTTTTTAAGTGCTTTATCATCATCATAAAAACGAATCTTATCTATAGCACCTTTAAAACTGTCGGTTAGGGTATCAAACATATATGGCTCTCTTTAATAAATTATTGTCGCGATTTTAACAAAAGGAGGGTTAAATCCTAATTATCGTCTTTCTTCTCATCTTTTTTCTTGTCATCTTTTCTAGGTGATTTTAAAACCCATATGGTTCCAGCGATGATTACAGCATAAAGAATATAGTGGAAGTAATTGTCTACTAACATATGTAACTCCTTTTCTTTTATTATATCTTATTTATATTTAACTATATCTCTAGGCTCTTTCGCTTCAAAAGCATAACCTAAAAGTGCAATGCCTTTGGCATGAAGTAAAATTCTCTTTGAACGTGTAACTGAGCCATAACGCTCATCACCAACAATGGGGTGACCAATGTGTGAAAGGTGTACACGAATCTGGTGGGTACGTCCTGTCATAATTTCAATTTCTACTTTAGATTTCTTACCTTGAATTTCCAAAGGTCTTACTACTGTAATGGCAGGTCGTCCACGCTCTTCATTTACTTCTGAAAAAGCTTTTCCACCTTGTTTATGTGTCGCAATAGGTACATCAATGGTTACCTCTTCACAAAAAACACCTTCAATCCAAGCAACATAACGTTTTTTTACTTTACGTTGTTTAAACGCTTGAATGGCATCGGCTAAAAAAGTTTCATTTCTTGCAAACAAAAGTACCCCAGAAGTATCACGGTCAAGACGGTGAATAAGTTCTGTTTCCTCTTCTTCAAGTGCATCAGCTAACTCATATGTGTCTAAAAGAGCTGGTTTGTTAATGGCAATAATATTGTCATCTTGATAGATAATCTTAACTTTTTCTAACTCTTCAACACGAAAGTACGTGTCATTTGGCATCTCTGCTCTCGCAATTTTAATCTTACGGTCAAGGTGATACACCAAACCACGGTCAATTAAATCTTTTGCTTTTTTGTTAGAGATACCCTCTTGTGCTGCCAATAACTTATATGCTTTTTCCATCTTCAAACTCTTTCATAATTTCTAAAAACCTATCTGTTACTGGAAAACAGAGACGTTTAATTTTGCTGGTTTCACCAGACTTAAATGTTATGTCACTCTTAGCGACTTTAAAACTCTTGGACAAAAACTTGACCAACGCTTTGTTTGCAGCACCTTCTACAGCTGCAGCTTTAATGCGAATTTTCAAAGCATCTTCACCATAAAGACCAGAAAACTCATTTTTACTCGCTGCTGGTTGAGCTTTCACTCTCAATGTAACCACATCGTTCTCTATGCTATAAAACGCCATTAATAGAATCCAAAATAGGTTTAATGTCCGTTCTTTGAATAATTCTAGTAGGAATCAACTGTGCATGTTGTTGCAATCGTCTTGCTAAATTGGCTTCTGTAACCACAGCAATCCCTTCAATCATAGAGAAAATATCTCGCTGATTAAAGTAGTGTTCCCCTGAAATAATTTTACAACCAAACTGTGCAGCTTCTGCTGCATTATGCCCACCAATCTTAGCAAATGCTCCACCTAGAATGACAAGGTCAGAAATGGCATAAATGTTTACCAACTCACCTAAAATATCTGCCAAAACAATATCAGAGTTCAGTGCTTCATTTTCTGAATATTTATGCCAAGAGTAATGATGCTCTTGTGCATACCCCTCAACCAATTCAGCCACTTGCTCAAAACGTTCAGGGTGACGTGGAACCAAAATGAGTCTGCTCTCAGGCTCTTCTTTTTTTAATTCTACAAAAGCATCTAATATTAACTTCTCTTCACCTTCGTGGGTACTCGCCCCACAAACAAAAAAGACTTTTGGTTTAGTAAGCTCTTTTGTTGGCTTGGGAATGTCAGCCAATTTAATGTTACCAATAACAAGAACATTTTTTGCACCCAACTTCTCTAAACGCTCTTTGTCTGTTTGACTTTGAGCATAGACTTCATCTATCTGTGCAAAAATCTTTTTATACAGCCAAGAGATTCGTTCATATTTGTGAAAAGAACGGTCACTCATACGTGCATTTATGAGCAGTGTTTTTGCCCCTCTTTTTTTTGCCAAAGTAAAAAGCAAATACCAAAACTCTGCTTCCATAACCACCAACATTTTTTGAGGCTTCAACCATGAAAAAAGCAGAGGTTCAAAAGGTAGATACCTACTCTGTTCAGCTTGTTTCAGAGAGATGGCTTCATGACCAGTTTGGGTTGTTGTACTTAAACGAATAACCTCATTTGGTAAAGCATCTAACAGTGGGTAGATTGCCCGAGCCTCTCCAAAAGAGCAAACATGAAACCAAATTCCATTCTCTTTTAAAGGTCTATTATTTTTAAGAAAAAATCGTGCTGGAAGGGAGACTTTGTATTTAACATTTCGTTTTGAGAAGAAGTAAAGAAAAGGAAGGGCTAAAACATAGACAAAGGAGAGAAGAGTAGTATAAAAAAGAAAAAATAATTTATCCATCACTCTAACTCTCGCTCTTTTGAAACAACAAAAAAAGCGACTACGCTTCTTCTGTTTGTACCTCAAGATACATAATTCTACCACAGTGAGGACAAGTAATAATCTCTTCGGATTTAATCAAAGATGCATAAGTGTTGTCGTTTAACTTCATGTAACATCCGTAGCATGCTTGTTTTTTAACAGGAACAACAGCTGTATTCTTCGCCCAAATACGAATTTTTTCATAGAAAGAGAGAATCTTCATGTCAATTGCCATGGTTTTTGTGTTTCTCTCTTCAAAAAGTTTACCTTTGTCAGCGTCAATAGAAGCCAATTTTGCATTAACCTCTGTAGACACTTTGTCAAACTCTTCAGTTGCTGTAGCAAGTTCAGCTGTTGCAGCTTCAATTTCTCCAGCTTTTGATTCAGCAATAATCTGATGTCTCTCAATCTCTGCATTTGCATGACCAAGTTTCTCTTTTGCCAATTCAGCTTCCATAGAAAGAGCTTTCATCTCTTTTTCTGTTTTCACTTCTTTCTCTTTAGCCACACCCAAAGTTAACTGCTCGTTTAACGCTTTGATTTGCTCTTCGTAAGACTCAATAGTTGAGTTGGCTTTTTCAACCGTTTCATTAAGTTCATCAATCTGTGCTGCAAATTCGTCTCTTTTTGTTGCTCTTCTTGCTACTTTTTTCTGTGCTGTTTCAATAAGTGGCGTAAAATCGTCAATCGACTTGTCAAGTTTTGAAAGGTCAATAAGCTCTTCTAAATGTTTGTTCAATCTCTATCCTTTGGGGTTTAAAGCATTATTTGTAGTACCAATTTGTAAAAAATAATCTATATTATTTCAAATGGGTTTTGTGATTGCGCAATTATACCCAAAATTCCTAAATTTTTTAATTCGTTTAACATAATATCAGCAAAAAACTTCTCACTTTCATAATGACCAATGTCTACCATCATCAAGTTTTGACTCATCGCTTTCATGGCATCGTGGTATTTAATGTCACCTGTCAAGAAACAGTCAGCATTCACTTCATCCATAAGTGAAGCCCCTGCACCAGTGGTCATTGCAATAGAAGTAATTTTCTGTTTTGGAGAAACCACACGAAGTGTTTCGAGTCCTAGTTTCTCTTTTAAAAGTTTAAGTAGTTCATCTTTTGACCAAGAACCTGTGGTTCTACAAACAAAGTCATCTTGTGACTCTTTTTTGAAACCCAATACCTTTTCAAATACATAAGCGTTAAGATGTGTTTTGTCAAAGTTGGTATGCATGGCAATAAGAGAGAGGTTCTTTTTAACCATAATCTCTAGCAAGTTTGCAGGGTAAACAGAAAAGTCTAACTCTTTTAGCCCAGAGAAAATAAGTGGATGATGCACAATAAAAAGTGTATTCTCTTTTGCAACTTCCAAACTCTCTTTGTCTAGGTCAAGTCCAAGAGCTATATGTTCAAACTCTCGGTTCATGTCACCCACAAGTAGACCTGAGTTGTCCCATTTTTCTTGGAGTTCAAAAGGGCTTAGGGTGTTTAATTTTTGGTATATTTCTTTAATTTTCATTTGGGTTCCGTAGGGTGTTTTCCCACGAAAACACCGTTTAATTATATTTGATTTTTAAATTATGCGAATTTGGTTTTGACGGTGTTGTCAGGGACAACACCCTACGCGTTCACACGCTTATTTCTATCTTCTTCTTGCTCTTTATACAATTTCGCACAACCAATAGAAAGCTCACGAACCTTCAAGATGTAGTTCTGTCGTTGAGCCTGTGAAATAGCCTTACGGGCATCTAACACATTAAAGGCATGAGAAGCAATCATACATTGGTCATAAGCAGGTAATGGTAATCCATTTTCAAGACACAACTTACACTCAGCCGAAGCATCATCAAAATCTTTTAAAAGTTTTTCAACGTTTGCTACTTCAAAATGGTACTTAGAGAACTCATACTCACTCTCTTTGTGTACATCTGCATAAGTAGTAACCGTATCACCATGACGTGTCCAAACAATGTCAAAAATAGACTCAACACCTTGTAAGTACATTGCCAAACGTTCAGCTCCATAGGTAATCTCAACTGCTACAGGGTCACAAGCAATTCCCCCTACTTGTTGAAAGTAAGTAAACTGAGTTACTTCCATTCCATCAAGCCAAACTTCCCAACCAAGACCCCACGCACCTAAGGTTGGTGACTCCCAGTTGTCTTCTACAAAACGAATATCATGCTCTTGTAAATTAAGACCTAAGTACTCAAGCGATTTCAGATAAAGCTCTTGAATGTTATCAGGACTAGGTTTAATTAAAGCCTGAAACTGATAGTAAGCCCCTAATCTGTTTGGATTCTCACCATAACGACCATCGGTTGGTCTTCTTGATGGGGCAACATAAGCTGCTGACCATGGCTTAGAGTCTAAACTTCTAAGTAATGTCGCAGGATGAAATGTCCCTGCCCCTGCTGGTATGTCATAGGGTTGTACTATATTACACCCCTGCTCTGCCCAATATTGTTGTAGTTTTAGTAGTATTTCACTAAATGTTAATGCTTGTTTATTCATAAATATATTTCCTACAGAAGTACTTCAACAGTACTAGAATCAAGCTCTACTTTTTTTGCTTTGCTTACTCTGTCTTCTTGAAGTTTTACTTTTAACTCATCGTCTTGAAGTGCCATGATTTGAATTGCTAAATAAGCAGAGTTTACAGCTCCTGCTTTACCAATTGCTACTGTTCCAACAGGCATTCCTGCTGGCATCATAACGGTACTTAAAAGAGCATCTTCTCCACGTAGTTCTCCACTTGCCATTGGAACACCAAGAACAGGTTTTGTTGTTGCCGATGCTAAAGCACCTGCTAAGTGTGCTGCCATTCCTGCTGCTGCGATGAAGACTTGCGCACCTTTTTCTTCAGCCTCTTTCATGTAGACTTTTGTTCTCTCTGGACTTCTGTGAGCCGAAGAGATAATTAACTCGTAAGGAACACCAAACTTTTTAAGTGTCTCTGCACACTCACTCATGACTTCATAGTCACTTTTAGAACCAATTACAATTGATACAAATTTCATCTGTATACTCCAACATATTTAAATTATTAGACGAATAATAGCTGTTTTTCTCTTCATATTAGCCAAAGAGCCAAGAGAAGAACTTAGCCACTGTTTCTACAGCTTTCAGAACAAAAGCAATAATTTTTTCTAACGTCTCCATGGCTAAGGGTTTAAAACCAAACCTTTTTTAGCTTTGGCTTCGGTAATACCCCTTCTTAAAATAGTATACCCTGGGAGTTTAATTGGAAGTACAATGTCATTTAAATCACCAGAGTGAATACACTCGAACGTTTTACCACTTGTTGAGACAATCTTCTTGAACTCAATAAAAAATGCCCCATGTTCTTTAGAAATTTTACACTCATCGTTTTCCATCTCATCAATGGTCACACCTACAGGAAGAACAATTTCAATCTTGTCTCCCACACAAGTTTTGTCTTTACATCTCCATGTTGTTCCATCTTCAGAGACCAAAGCAGCTACTTGATGCGTTCCATCTTGAATGGTAAACGTATGTGACTGAGTGTTGTTTCGCTCAAAAGGTTTTGAAAGTAAGTAGGCATCTGAAAAACCTCTGTTTTGTGTAGTATGCAACTCTTTTTGGTAACGGGTTGCGTTGAAGTCACCTGCATAAAAGTCATCAATTGCATGACGGTAAGCTTTTGTAACCACACCTGCATAGTAAGGAGATTTGGTTCTACCTTCTATTTTAAGAGAATCAATGACTCCTGACTTTAAAATCTCATCTACATGCGATGCCATGTTCATGTCTTTTGCGTTCATGATGTAAGTACCAATGCCCTCTTCTTCGTCCAATCGAAAAGTAGTATTTGACTCAGGATTATGAGCATAAATTTCATAAGGGAAACGACAATCATTTGCACAGCTTCCACGGTTGGGAACACGACCTGTTTGAAGAGAAGAGATAAGGCAACGACCTGAATAAGCAAAACACATAGAACCATGTACAAAAATTTCAAGTTCCAACTTAGGAATGGCTGTTTTTATGGCTTCACAATCTTTCAAAGAGATTTCACGAGCCACAATAATACGCTCAACACCCATGTCATAATAAACTTGGGCATCTAAAACATTCATGACATTGGCTTGCGTTGAAAGATGAATAGGAATATGGGGAGCAATTTTATGTGCCATTGCAACCACACCAGGACTAGAGACAATAAGTGCGTCAGGTTTAAGCTCTGCTACTTTGGCAATATGTTTTTCATAAAGATTAAGTTGGGAGTTAAAAGGAAAAGAGTTCACTGTAGAGTAGACTTTTTTTCCACGAGCATGCGCATATTCAATACCTTGTGCATACGAATCCATGTCAAAGTCTTTACCTGAACGAATACGCAATGAAAAAGTACTGGTACTTCCATAGACTGCATCAGCTCCATAAGCCAATGCAATTTTGAGTTTCTCTAAGTTTCCTGCTGGTGCTAAAAGTTCTGCTCTCTGCATCAATACGTCCTTAATATTCGGATACTGTAGGGTTGGCTTTAGCCGACGTTCAATAGCCAATAGTTTTTCCGAATACTACACTATAAGTAGTAAAGAACAGATTTTAATTAATTGCCAACATTCTCTCTAAAGCTAGGTTGGCATAATGCCGTGTATCTTCATCTACAAAGATTTCATTGATGGGTTGTTCATCTTCAATTGACTTTAATGTTTTGTATAAGTCTTCTAAGGTTGTCTCATTCATGGTTGGACACTCTGGTTTAGTAGACGAAAGCACATAGGTATTTCCTTGACGCATTCGATTTACCAAGTTATACTCTGTCCCAATAGCTACTTTTTGTTCAGGGTCTAAGTCGTTCACATACTTAATGAGCTGAGAAGTAGAACCAGAAAAATCAGCAGCATCTACAATGGCAGGGTCACACTCTGGGTGAACAGCAATCTTAATATCAGGATATTTTTCACGATAAAACTCAATATCATCAAGTGTAAAAAGTTGGTGAACCGAACAGAAACCATTGAAACAAATAACATCTGCTTCAGCTGGATTACACTCTTTCCCCTCTTCCCCAATGACACAAGATTTTAGTCCCATTGAGTTTGCAAAGTTTTGCCCCAAACATCTGTCAGGAACAAAAAGAATCTTTTTACCTGATTCTAAACCTTTTTCAATAATCTTATAAGCATTAGAAGAAGTACAGACCATTCCACCCATCTTTCCTACTTTTGATTTAACCGATGCATCACTGTTAATGTAAGTAATGGGCAAAATATCTTCTGTTTTTATTCCATATTTGTTCATATATGCTACAGACTCATCAAAATAAGAGCCATCCATCATTCTTGCCATGGCACAACAAGCAATCTTTGGCATAAGTACTCTTTTTTCAGGAGCAATCACTTTTACACTCTGTCCCATAAACCCTACACCACAAAAAACAACCCATGGATTGGTGTCTGCTTTACATTTTCTAGCCAACTCTAAACTGTCACCAGTAATGTCAGCCATTTCAAATACTTCATCACGTTGGTAGTAGTGTCCAACAACAGTAACAGGAAGTTCTCTTTTCAATCTTTCTATTTCTGCTCTATAATCTATACTCATATTTTATACCTTAAACGGAATTTTAGGAAAAAATACCATATTTTTAGTTAAAATTGCGATAATTGTTAACATATCATGGAGATTTTAATGGATTTTTTATTTAACCAAAATGTTTTACTTTACTTAACAGCTTATTTTTTAGCTGCTGTTCCTTTTGGATTTATCTTGGCAAAAGTCTTTGCAAACGTAGATGTTCGTAAAGAAGGCAGTGGAAATATTGGAGCTACCAATGTCCTAAGAGTTTTAAAAGATAAGGCTCCTCACTTAGCCAAAAAACTTACCATTGCTACCTTTGCACTCGATGCAACCAAAGGTGCAGTCATTGTTCTTATTGCCATGGCACTGGGTGCAGAACCTGCTGTTCTTTGGACAATTGCTGTTCTTTCAGTACTGGGCCACTGCTTTAGTCCATTTTTAGGCTTTGAAGGTGGTAAAGGTGTAGCAACTGGATTTGGTGTTCTTTTAGTTTTACTTCCTATCCCATCTCTTATTGCTATTGTTGTTTGGTTGATTGCTGGTAAAGTTTTAAAAATCTCTTCCCTCTCTTCTCTTATTGGTTTGGTTGCTCTCTTAATCGCAACTTATGCACTTTATCCAGATATGGAAGGAATTCATGCTTATACGCCCATTTGGATTATTGCCTTTGTTATTTTCTACAAACACATTCCAAACATCATAAGAGTCATTAAAAAAGAAGAGTCAAAAGTTATTTAAATAATGACCATACACATAGAATCTCTAACCTTTGATACCATTATTGGTATCTTAGACTTTGAACGTACTACACCTCAAACAATTATTGTTGATGCAATAATAGATTACAATTATCAAAATGAACATTTTATCAACTACGCTGATGTAATTTTACTTATTGAAAAACAGATGACTGAAAAGAAGTATGAACTTTTAGAAACAGCCATAGATGAACTAATTAAACATATTATTTTAAAATACCCTCAAATTAAAAAACTGAATTTAAAAATTACAAAACCAAATATCATTAAAAATGCAAAAGTTGCACTCTCATCTAATTGGATTAACGGCTAAAACTTTAAAAAACGCTTCTAAACGCCAAAAAACAAACAAAAACACACAGAAACACTTATTCTTTTTAAAAAATATTAAGGAATTGTCAAGAATTATTTAAAAAAACTTTAAACTATAACTTTTTTGTGTTATAATATTAAAAATTATAAAAAATAAGGAACTTCAAATATAATGAGAATTTTAATAATAGAAGATGAAGTAACATTAAGT
>Ga0256826_1001095_pt1 | contig 16737 bp, 13 predicted proteins | sample CV79metaG_FD_185975 | JGI IMG/M metagenome (GOLD analysis project Ga0256826, IMG submission 185975) | Hydrothermal vent microbial communities from East Pacific Rise, Pacific Ocean - CV79 | ecosystem: Environmental > Aquatic > Marine > Hydrothermal vents | place: Pacific Ocean: East Pacific Rise...
AATTTTCTCTATTTTATCACCAGCACGAATCTCATCTATTACTTCTAAACCCTCGTATACTTTTCCAAAACAAGTATGATTTCGGTCTAAGTGAGCAGTATTTGTTCTGCTATGACAAACAAAGAATTGTGAACCCCCAGTGTTTCTTCCTGCATGAGCCATCGACAATACGCCTCTGTCGTGATATTGATTATCGCCATCTAATTCGCAATCGATAGAATAACCAGGACCACCTGCTCCTGTTCCATCTGGGCAACCACCCTGAATTACAAAATCAGGAATAACTCTATGGAAAGTAAGACCATCGTAAAATCCGCTTTTAGATAGTTTGATAAAATTATCAACGGTATTAGGAGCATCTTTTTCGAAAAACTCCAACTTCATTAAACCTTTTTCTGTATAAATTTCTGCTTTTTTCATCTTTTCTAACTTAAGTAAATTATTAAGGCACAAAAATACCAAAAAATAGTAGATTTGTAAACCTCTTTAAGGTTATATATTACAAAAATAAGATTACAACTTTTACGATGCAGAATTCTTGGTTACGAATAGCTTTCTTTTTGGGTATTTTTTCATTTACAGCTTCTCTTTATGCTCAAAAAAATACCAACGAGCTAAATTTAGAGAAGTATTGGAATTATAGAGATCGTTTAAGTCGTTATTTTGTTAAAGTTGGCCCTGAAGTGGGCGAAAGCGTTGTGGCATACGTGCGAAATCGTAACCGTTCAGCCAAAAGAGGTTTTACAGTAAGCGATCAAACGATAGACTTAGCTTGGTATATTGGGATTTTAGCAACCGAATATCAGCTATTAAACGAGAATCATCAAAATACAACTGAAACTTTACAAGAGTTATATTATGCTTTGATGGCTTTTGATAGACTCGATCGTTGCGAAACATATCCGCCTTGGAATCGCCCTAAAGATACCTTAGATGGTTTTTTTCATAGATACGATATTACCTTAGAATTTCATCCTGAACAGTTTTCTATTATTGGACGAAATAAAGGCTTAAACTCAACAAATAAGTGGGGAAGTCGTCCGCCAGGTGTTCCAACTTATATTTCGGGCTACGACTCCGATGGAAGACCAAACCCTTATGCAGCAGAAGTTAGCCAAGATCAATTGATACATTTGTTAATGGGCTTTTCGTTAGTTTATAAGTGTTTGCCAGATACCGAACTGAAAGTTTATGATAATCATATCAAAGAGCATTTGGTTAATTTTAATCATCAAGCACAATTGCTCATTGACAGGGTTTTAAGATTGCTCTTGAGAGATAAACATTGGATTATAAAAAATCCTGATGGCCAAAATGTCGAAAGAGGACAGAATGCATTAATGTATGCTTATCCATTGGCTGCAGTGGGCAAAAAAATAAACGGTAAATCGTATAATGATTTATGGTCGCAATCGTACATTGCTAAAAAGATGTGGGATTTAAGTCGTATGCCTAATTGGGTTAACGATTTTAATAGTACAATGGCCTTAACTTTGGCTGCAATTTCTGATTCATGGTGGGATTTTACACCTTTAGGATATATCAATAATACAGGTTTTTATATTGCTAAATGTGGACAAGTGTGGAATAGAGAAACATTTTATTTACTGCTATATCAAGTCCTTCAAAATAAAAGAACAAAATGGTACGATAAAGAAAAAGTTCTTCAGCAAATTAATACCGCTCCATTTAATGGACCTTACTATTGGTCGCAGGATTCTGTATTTTTTGATTGTTGTGGGACTCAAGCTGGTAAACCTGAGGGCGGATGGGCTTATCCTAATAAATTTAGAGGAACAAAAAAAGAACAAGAGGGCTTGGGGAAATATCCAACAACAGGGAATTTTAGTGGAATAGATTATTTACTCTTGTATAATTTGTATCATTTAGTTGAACGACCTATACCGTACAGAAGAGAATAAATTTTAATTTGTAGAAAGATATTTTATGGAGAAAGCATATTTAACAGAGAGCATTAAAGAACGGGCTGTTTTGGTTGGGATTGTTACGCAAAATCAAAGCGACACACAAACCAAAGAATACCTCGACGAACTTCAGTTTTTGGTTCAGACCGCAGGAGCCGAAACCATTAAAATATTTAGTCAGCGTGTAGATAAACCTAATCCTAAAACTTTTGTTGGAACAGGAAAGCTCAACGAGATTCATAAATTTATCAAAGACCACGATATTGATCTTATTATTTTTGATGATGAACTTTCGCCTTCTCAATTACGAAATATAGAGCGAATTTTAGAAATTCGTATTTTGGATCGTACCCATTTAATATTAGATATTTTTGCTTCCAGAGCCCAAACAGCACACGCTAAAGTACAAGTAGAATTAGCTCAATATCAGTATTTAATGCCTCGTCTTACAAGGATGTGGACGCATCTTCAAAAACAAAAAGGCGGAATGGGAATGCGTGGACCAGGAGAAACTGAGATTGAAACTGATAGACGGATTATTCGAGATAAAATATCGAAATTAAAAGAACAGCTTAAGCGTATCGATAAACAAATGGCTACTCAACGCAAAAATCGGGGACAGATGATTCGTGTTGCTTTAGTAGGATATACCAATGTTGGGAAATCGACCATTATGAATATGTTGAGCAAATCCGATGTGTTTGCCGAAAACAAACTATTTGCAACATTAGATACAACGGTTCGAAAGGTTGTTATCGATAATTTACCTTTTTTACTGTCGGATACCGTAGGTTTTATTCGTAAACTGCCACATAGCTTGGTCGAATCGTTTAAATCTACTTTGGACGAAGTTCGAGAGGCCGATATTTTAGTTCATGTTGTAGACGTTTCTCATCCCAATTTCGAGGAACAAATAGAAGTGGTTCAGAAAACATTACAAACCATTAATAATGATAATACAAAACCTTGCTATATTGTTTTTAATAAAATAGATCAATTCAAATATATTAAAAAAGACGAGGACGATTTAACACCTAAAACACAAGAAAATTATAGCTTGGAGGATTTGAAAAATACATGGATGTCGAAAACAAATGTTCATTCTATATTTATTTCAGCTTTAAAAAAACAAAATGTCGAAGAATTTAAACGCCTGATTTACGACAAGGTTAAGGAAATACATATTAAACGCTATCCTTACAATAATTTACTTTATTAGAAGTCAAATCTATATTCAATAACATTTTAAAGAAGAAGTTAATCTAAGGTCTTTTATGTACTTTTGGTCTTCTTAAAAATAGACAAGCAAAATAATAGCTTATTTCGGAAGTTAAATATTGAGATAAAAAATAAAACAAATGAAAAGTACAGCATTTACACAGTATCACATTGATTTAGGAGCCAAGATGGCAGAATTTGCAGGTTATAATATGCCTATACAATACGAAGGTATTAATCAAGAGCACGAAACGGTTCGTAAAGGCGTGGGTGTTTTTGATGTATCCCATATGGGTGAGTTTTGGGTGAAAGGACCAAAGGCTTTTTCTTTTGTTCAACGAGTAACAACAAACGATGTTGCAGCTTTAAGCGATGGTAAAGTCCAATATTCGGCTTTCCCTAACGGAAAGGGCGGTTTGGTTGATGATTTATTAGTTTATAGAATTAATGAAGAAACTTATCTTTTGGTTGTAAACGCAGCTAATATTGATAAAGATTGGGCTCATTGTTCTGCAATAGCAGAGGAAATGGGATTAGAGATAGGAAAAGAATTATATAATGCTTCCGACGAAATAGCTCAATTAGCAGTACAAGGTCCTTTAGCTTTAAAGGCGATGCAAAAACTAATAAATATCCCTATCGAAGATATGGAATATTATACATTTAAAAAATTGGATATCGCAGGTATAAAAGATGTTATTTTTTCTACAACAGGATATACAGGCTCGGGAGGTTGCGAAATATATGTAGCTAACGAAGATGCTCCTAAATTATGGAAGGCTGTTTTTGAGGCAGGTGAAGAATTTGGAATTAAGCCTATTGGGCTTGGGGCAAGAGATACTTTAAGATTAGAAAAGGGTTTTTGCTTGTATGGCAATGATATTGACGATAATCGTTCTACCATTGAAGCAGGTTTAGGTTGGATTACTAAATTTGTCGAAGGTAACGACTTTATCGATAGACCTCTTTTCGAAAAGCAAAAAGAAGAAGGCCCAGAACAGCGATTAAAAGGTTTTGAGATGGTTGATAGAGGAATTCCTCGTCAGCATTACGAAGTGGTTAATGCCGATGGAGAATTGATAGGAGAAGTTACTTCAGGAACCATGTCGCCAATGATGAAAATTGGTATTGGAATGGCTTATTTGAATAAAGGTTATTGGAAAAAAGAAACAGAAATCTTTATTAAAGTTCGTAATAAGCAACTTAAAGCAAAAGTCGTAACCCTTCCTATTTACAAGGAATAAGAAAATAAAAAAACACTCCTACCAAATGCAATAGTGTTTGGTAGGTTTTTTTATGCCTTCGAAATAACTAAACCTAAAGTAATTTCTCCCAATAATAAAAGCAATTATTGATGCTTTTGTTTTATATTTGATACAGATTGTTATGTTAGATTCTTTAGCTGTTTTAGATCAATATAAGCTTAACTTTAACGAAAGTGGATTACACATTCTTAATGTGAGTCTTGCTATTATAATGTTTGGAATAGCTCTTGGTATTAAAGTCTCAAACTTTAAAACCATTTTGCACAAGCCAAAATCGTTTATTCTTGGGATTAGTTCACAATTCTTACTATTACCTGCGGTGACTTATCTTTTGATATTGATTATAAAACCTACGGAAAGTATCGCTCTCGGAATGATTTTAGTAGCAGCTTGTCCAGGCGGTAATATTTCTAATTTTATTTCATCATTAGCCAAAGCAAATATTGAGTTATCGGTAAGTTTAACGGGTGTTTCTACACTTTTATCGGTATTTTTAACACCTCTTAATTTTGCGTTTTGGGGCGGTTTATATGTTCATCAAACAGAATTGATGCACCCTATAGAAATCGATTTTTTTCAAATGTTTCTTACGGTTATTCTGATATTAGGGATTCCTTTGGTATTGGGCATTAGCTTTGCTAAAAAGTTCCCTATAGCGACTCAAAAAATACAGAATCCTATCAAAATTATCTCAATTATTATTTTTGGAGCATTCATTGTTGTTGCGTTTGCCAATAATTTTAAGCTTTTTATACAATTTATACATTTATTCTTTGTGCTTGTTTTTCTTCACAATTTATTAGCTATCGGAACAGGATATTTTTGGGCCAAAAGTTTCAAACTCCCTTTATCCGATATTAAAACCATAAGCATAGAAACAGGGATACAAAACTCTGGTTTGGCTTTGGTGCTAATATTTAATCCTAAAATATTTCCTCCCGAATTAGAAATAGGAGGTATGGCTTTTATTGCTGCTTGGTGGGGAATTTGGCATATAATTTCGGGTTTAAGTTTAGCCTATATTTGGCGAAGAAAGTAATTTTATTTTATCAAAAAAACAAAGTATTTTATGAAAGCATATTCGACAGGCTATTTTTTACTTCGAGAGTTAGTACGGATACCTTATCATTTATTTTATAGGAAAATAAGCGTTGTTGGGACAGAAAATATTCCAAGAGATAAGCCTTTGATTTTTGCCCCCAATCACCAGAATGCACTGATGGATCCTTTGGCTATGATTTTTTCTACCCCTAAGCAAATTGTATTTCTTGCTCGTGGCGATATTTTCAAAACCCCTTTGCTAATAAAGATTCTTAATTTTTTAAAAATTCTTCCTGTTTATCGTCAGCACGACGGAAAGGCTGCTCTTAAAAAAAATAATGCCGTATTCGACGAGTCGGTCGATTACTTGGAACAACAAGGAGCCTTTTGTTTATTTCCCGAATCGATTCACAATCCTCATAGAAATCTTCGACCTCTAAAAAAAGGAATACCAAGAATTGCTTTTATGGCTTTACGGAAAACGGATTTTAATTTAGATATTCAGATTATTCCAACAGGTATTTATTATCAGGATAAAGACAATTCTCATTCTTATTTACAAATAAAATACGGGAAAGCTATTCCTGTCAGCGATTATATAAATCAAATACAAGAAAACGAACAGAAGGCAATGGCGGCTTTAAGTGTAGATATGGCTCCTAAAATTAAACCGCTAATTATAGATATTGAAGAAAATGAAGATTACGATTTAATCGAAAATATTAGAGCCTTTTTCTCTGATAAATTAATGCAGCAGTTTAAGCTTAAGATAAGCGATGAGAATCGGTTTAAGATGGATCAAGCTTTAATCAAACACTTAAAAGAGCATCCTATAAAGCAAACTTTAAAAGACGAAATAAAAGATTTAATTTCTAAAATAGAAACCTATAAAAGACCTATCGAAAGCTTGTTAAGTCAAAAATCGATAGGATATTATTTATGGAAAATAATTCTGTTTATTATGTTCTTTCCGATAGCCGTTTTGGGCGGAATAATAAATCTCCTTCCTTTTGCTTTATCCAAATATTTAAGAACAAAGCTTATTAAAGATCCTCAATTTACCAGTTCTATTAAATTTGTAGTAGGCGGAATTATTATGCCGATTTATTTCTTAATATTAAGTCTTTTAAGTCTTATTTTCATACCATTTTATGGAGCGATAATGGTTTTATTTATAGTACCTATTACTTCATTTTTTGGATATTATTATTTCAAAAAACTAAGTCTGTTTTACAATTTAGTTTCGTATAATCTTTCTCAACAAAAATCTGAACTTGAACCATTAAAATCGACCCTCTTTAAGAAATTAAATCAGTTATTTGTAGAGTTTAAGTATTCGGCTTAAGAAAATAGGTTTTTGGTGTGATTTTTGCTTAGGTGTAGTCTTTTAAATAAAGACAATGAAAGCGTTTATTCTAAGTTTATTTTTAGTCGTCTTGACATCAGGGCTTTTCGCTCAAAGAGCCATTGTAAAAGACATGGAGACTCGCCAAGCTATTTCTAATGTGTTTGTGTTTTCGCAATGTAAAAGTGCCCTCACTCATTCCGATGGTATTGTTAATTTAGAAGGTTTTTGTTTAGATTCAACGATAAGTTTCCAACACGCATCGTATATTCAACAAGATATAATTATAAGGAATCTTAATACCGATTCTATTATTGAGATTCTTTTAATTCCCGATATTTTTAACATTAAAGAAGTTGTGGTTTCTGCCAGTAAATGGAATCAGGAATTGCGAGAAGTTCCGATTGTTGTCGATAAAATAGACGCTCGAAAGGCTGAGATTTATTCTCCACAAACATCAGCAGATTTATTATCTACCAACTCTAAAGTATTTGTGCAAAAAAGTCAATTAGGAGGAGGGAATCCTATGATAAGAGGCTTTTCGGCCAATCGGGTTTTATTAGTGGTCGATGGGGTTCGTTTAAATAATGCCATTTATAGAGCGGGAAACCTTCAAAATGTACTTAATATTGATGTTAACTCTATCGAAAATGTAGAAGTTGTTTTTGGTCCAGGTTCGGTTATTTACGGAAGCGATGCCTTAGGAGGTGTTATGAGCTTTTCAACTCTAAAACCTATATTTACACCTAAGAAAACGGTTAACGGAAGTGGTTTAATGCGTTTCTCGTCGGCAAATTCAGAGCGAACAGGAAATGTTTCTATTAAATTAAGTTCTTCGAAATGGGCGAGTGTAAGCTCCATATCTCATAGCTATTTTAACGATTTACGAATGGGCTCTGTGGGGCATCCCTCGTACGATCGCAATTTTTTTGTTCGCAACGATGGGACACATGATTCGATAGTTTCTAATAGAGATCGAAATTTACAAGTTGGCTCTGCTTATTCTCAGATCAATTTTTTAGAAAAAATTAGTTTTAAACCCAATAAAAATTGGCTTTTCGATTACAATATTTATTTCTCGAAATTATCCGATGTTCCACGTTACGATCGCTTAATTCAAATCAAAAATGATAAACCCAAATATGCAGATTGGCATTATGGTCCTCAGCAATGGTTTATGAATAGTTTAAGCATTGCAAATCATCAAAAGAACATTTTGTACGATGAGGCTAAAATAATTTTTGCGTATCAAAATTATCAAGAAAGTCGCCATAAGCGAAAGTTGGATAATCCAATTTTAAATCAACAATACGAAACTATAAATATTTTTTCCACAAATATCGATTTTTATAAAAAGCTCAATCGTAACAATACTTTGTATTACGGCACAGAGGGCGTTTTTAATTTAGTAGGCTCGGTAGCCAACGATAAAAATATATATACCGATAGTCAACAAAATGCAGCGAGTCGTTATCCTAATGGCTCAAAGTATTTATCTACGGCTGTTTATATTACCGATAAACATTATTTAACCGAGAAGTTAATAGCTAATGCAGGTTTGCGATTAAATTATATTTCGGTTTCTTCGGTTTTTGATACTACATTCTATAAATTCCCTTATCGCGAAGCCAATAACGAAAATATGGCTTTAAGTGGAAATATTGGATTGGTCTATCTTCCTAATTTAACTTCTAAAATAGCATTGAATCTTTCCTCAGGATTTAGAGCTCCAAATGTCGATGATTTATCAAAAGTTTTCGATTCGGGAGCCGAAACCGTAGTTGTTCCTAACCCTAACTTAAAACCCGAATATGTCTATAATATAGATTTGACTTACGAAAAGAAATTGTGGGAGAAATTACATTTTATTATTAATGGTTTTTACTCGTATTTAGATAACGCTATGATTGTTTCCGATTTTACATTTAATGGAAAAGATTCTATTTTGTACGATGGTGAGATGTCGAAAGTAAAGGCTATTACAAATAAAAATTTTGCAAATATCTATGGGGGATTAATCTCTTTAGATTGGAATTTTTATAAGAATATAACGGTTAAGACTTCAGCAAATTATGCCAAAGGTTACGATAATGAAGGCTACGCTTTAAGACACATTGCTCCATTTTTTGGTTCAACACATTTTATCTATAATAATTCTAAACTTATTGTTGATGCTTATAGTAATTACAATGGAGAAATAAGCTACAAAGATTTGGCTCAAACCGAACGAGAAAAACCGCATATTTACGAAAGTGATAAAGAAGGATTGCCTTATTCTCCTTCGTGGGAAACATTCAATTTAAAAATATCTTATCGGTTAAACGCCTTCTTTTATGTTGCCGCAGGAGTAGAAAATATTTTTGATACCCGATATAGACCTTATTCTTCGGGAATAGCTGCTCCAGGAAGAAATTTTATAATCAGCCTTAAAATAAGTTCTTTTTAAAAATGATTAGTTTTGAGAAAGTCTTATTTTTTTGATTTAAATACATAGAATTCCGAAAAAATCTTGCCTCGATTCTATTATAGAATTCGGTTTTATTCTATCTTTGAAAATCAACAATCGAAAATAATAATTTCTAAACATGAAATATAAAAGAATATTACTCAAACTTAGTGGTGAATCTTTAATGGGCGAGAAATCTTTTGGTATCGATGAACAACGATTAAACGACTACGCCGAACAAATTAAACAAGCCCAAAGTTTGGGTGTCGAAATATCTATCGTTATAGGTGGTGGCAATATTTTTAGAGGGATTAGTGGTAGTGCTGCAGGTTTTGATCGTGTAAAAGGCGATTCTATGGGAATGTTAGCTACTGTGATTAATGGCTTAGCCTTAAGTTCAGCTTTAGAACAAGCAGGTTGCAAAAATAAAGTTCTAACAGCAATAAGAATGGAGCCTATAGGAGAATTTTATAGTAAGCAAAAAGCGGTAGATTTTATGAGTGAGGGTTATGTTACAATTTTAACAGCAGGAACAGGGAATCCTTATTTTACGACAGACACAGGCTCTGCTCTTAGAGGCATCGAAATTAAAGCAGATGCTATGTTAAAAGGAACACGAGTAGATGGTGTATATACGGCTGATCCCGAAAAAGATCCTACAGCCACAAAATATGATGAAATTACCTTTGCTGAAGTTTATCGACAAAACCTGAAAATTATGGATTTGACAGCTACAACAATGTGTATGGAAAATGATTTACCAATTGTTGTTTTCGATATGGACACAAAAGGAAATCTTCAGAAAGTTCTTTTAGGAGAAAATATTGGTACATTGGTTAAGAATTAATAATTTTATAGTCAATTTAAAAATTAAAAGATTATGCAAGAAGATATTCAATTTATACTCGATACGGCTGAAGAATCTATGAACAATGCCATCAGTCATTTAGAAAAAGAATTGACAGGGATAAGAGCGGGAAAAGCAAGTCCTAAAATGATTATATCGGTAATGGTCGATTATTATGGAACAGATACTCCTATTTCGCAAGTCGCTAATCTTAGTACACCAGATGCCAGAACTATTGCGATACAGCCTTGGGAAAAAACAATGATAGAGCCTATAGAACGAGCTATTATTAATTCAAATTTAGGATTTAATCCTGATAATAATGGCGAAATAATTAGAATTAATATTCCTGCATTAACCGAAGAAAGACGTCGAGATTTAACAAAACAGGTTCATGCAGAAGGCGAAACCGCTAAAATTAGTATTCGAAATGCTCGTCGAGAGGCTATTGATGAATTAAAGAAAATGCAAAAAGACGGTTTGTCGGAAGATTTAGAAAAAGATGGTGAAGCTGAAGCTCAAAAGCTAACCGATAAATATTACAAACAAGTGGAAGAACAAATTGCAGAGAAAGAAAAAGATTTGATGACTATTTAATCAAAGTAATTTGTATTTACAATAAGATTAAAAAAGCTCCTATTTCATTGAAATAGGAGCTTTTTATATAAAAGATATTTGTTTTTTAACTATTCTAATAATAGTAGATTTTTTTAAATTCTACCAATATTACCATTGTCATAAACACCATTTTCTAATTTAATTTTACACTCTTTAAAAGCTTGTATTGTGTAATCAACATCCTCTTCGGTATGTACAGCTGTTGGAATTAATCTAAGAATAATAACCCCCTTAGGGACAACTGGATAAACAACTACAGAACAAAATACATTATGATTTTCTCTTAAGTCCATAGTTAAATTAGCCGCTTCAGGAATGCTTCCGTTTAAGACAACTGGAGTAACTGGAGATTGTGTATCACCTGTGCTAAATCCTGCTTCTTTAAGTCCATTTTGTAGCCTATTGACAATATTCCAAAGATTATCTTTTAATTCAGGTTTAGTTTGCAAAAGCTCCAATCTTTTTAATGCTCCCATTACCATTGGCATAGGTAAAGATTTTGCAAATATTTGAGATCGCATATTGTATTGCAAATAAGTAATAATCTCGTCTTCTGCTGCAATAAATGCACCTATTCCAGCCATTGATTTTGCAAAGGTAGAAAAATATAAATCGATACCTTCTTGACAGTTAAAATGTTCTCCTGTTCCTGCTCCCTTTTCTCCCATTGTTCCAAATCCGTGAGCATCGTCCACTAAGAATCTAAAATCAACATCTTTTTTTAGAGCAATTAGTTCGTCTAATTTTCCTAAATCTCCCGACATACCAAAAACACCTTCGGTGATAACTAATATTCCACCTCCTGTTTCATCAATCTTCTTTTTGGCAAATCCAAGCATTTTTTTGGCTCTGGTAATATCGTTATGAGGAAATACAAAACTTTTTCCACCTTTCGATTTATGTAAAAATATACCATCCATTATACTGGCATGACATTCCGAATCGTAGACAATAACATCGTTTCGATTAACTACAGAATCGATAATGGACATAATTCCTTGGTAGCCATAATTTAATAAATAGCCACTTGGTTTTCCTACAAAATCGGCTAATTTTTGTTCTAATTCTTCGTGCTTGATAGTTTGCCCAGACATCATTCTTGCTCCCATAGGGTAAGCTAAACCGTACTCTTTAGCAGCTTGAGCATCGGCTTCTCGAACTTCTGGATGGTTTGCTAAACCAATATAGTTATTCAAACTCCATGTTAAAACTTCCTTTCCTCTAAATTGCATTCTTGGAGCAATTTCTCCTTCTAACTTAGGAAAAGCAAAATATCCATGAGCTTCTTCTGAGTGTTGGCCTAATGGCCCTTTGTCCGATTTTAATCTTTCAAATATATCCACAATTTTCAAATTTAAAATTTCGACTACAAAGTTACTTATTTAATTGATATTTGAAAAGTCAAAAAGGGTATAGAATACCTAATTATTAACAATTATAGCTTTGCTGTTAATGATTATACATTGCAAAAGAATAAGATTCTTATATGAAAAAAAGGTTTTGTTTTAGTAGGCTACAAAATTTTTCTCATCGTGCATGAGTTGTAATATTCTCTCATTTTTTTCGGCAGCTGTTAATAAATGACTTATCCAATGTATTTTTATTCCTTTACGTTCCATCCCTCTATACCAAGTCATTTGACGTTTGGCAAATTGGTGAATAGCAATTTCTAATTGGGTAAGCATTTCCGAATACGATAATTTACCTATTAAATGGAGTGTCAAGTATTTATATTCTAAACCATAGTAGATTAAATCTTCTGGAGTAATGGTTTGTAATAGTGTTTTAACTTCTTTTAACATTCCTTCTTCCAGCCGTTCTTTTAAGCGTTTAGATATTTTCTCACGACGCAATTCTCGGGTAATATCAATTCCTATAAAAAGAGAACTAAGCTTTGGCCAAGCATTTTCTTCATGTGGATGATTTTGTTGATAATCTGCAATTTCTATAGCACGAATTGCTCTTCGCCGTGTTTCGGTATCGGATTGATTGTGTAATTTTTTATATTCTTTTAAAATTAGACTTAAATCTTCTAAACTTTTATCTTTTAATTTTTCTTGTAGAGCCTTATTAGGAGGTACAGAAAGCAAGTTGTAATCTTGTGTAACAGATTGTACATATAGTCCAGAACCTCCGCAAAGAATAGGAAGCTTCCCTTTCTCTTGGATATTTTTATAGGCCTTAAAAAAATCGGATTGAAATTCGTAAATATTGTATTTATATCCTGCTTCTACAATATCGATTAAGTGATAAGGAATCTGTTGCTTATTAACAGTGTATTCTTCAATATCTTTCCCTGTTCCCAAATCCATTCCTTTATATACTTGTCGAGAATCTCCAGAAATTATTTCGGTATCGAGTTCGAGGGCTAAATCAACAGCAACTTTGGTTTTCCCCGATGCGGTTGGACCAACAATTACGAGAACTTTTTGTTTGTCCATAATATATACTATTGATTTTTATATCTCTTTGAAAAGAGATTGATTTTGTTTGTTAAATCGCCAACCGTTAGCGGTTTATGGATATGAAAATCAACGCCAGAAACCATAATCTTATCTACATCTTTCGATAGAAAGTCCGATATTACAGCGATAATTAGAATATGTAATTTAAGACCTTGTTCTATTTTTCGAATTTTCCGAGCAACTTCATATCCATCGACAATAGGCATATTCATATCCAATAAAATTAAATCGTATTTATTGGTGTTAAACATTTCTAAGCCTTCTTTTCCGTTACTTGCAATGTCTAATTTTTTAACCATCTTATCGAGTGTGAATGTGATGGTTTTTTGAGTCATAGGATTGTCTTCCATTAGCAAGACTCTCATTTTGCTTAATTTTTTATTGGCTAAATTATCGCGTATTTTGGTTTCGATTTCAAAGTCATCGCTGTATGTGTCTGAAGATGGATTTTGTGCGGTACTGTTATTGGCTAATTGTTGGTTAAAACAAATGGAAGAAAAATATTTCGTTTTGTTTAAATTGAAATTCCCATTGAGTGCTGCAATTAGCGAAATAATTGACTTTAAACCTATTTTATCGAGTTCTTGAGCATTATTGTCTGTGGGTAAGAATTCGACATATCTACAATTTGGAGGATTCTGTTTGTAGGTTTTTCTATCGACTAATAAATTTACCACTTGATATTTTATTTCGGTCGAATCCCAAGATTCAGAACCTTTGAAAACATCAATATCTATCATGTTAACTTGTTCAGAATTACTAACAAAGTTTTCTATAATATTATAAATAAGCTGTTTTATAATCAATGAATTACCATAAAATACAGGAGGAATATCCTTGTCGATATTAATATTGATATCAATCTTATATGAGCTAAATAAATTAATAGTATGCTCTAATTCTGTTTGTAAATTATATTCTTCGGCCTCGTCATCTTTAATATCAATTTCCGAAAATTCACCAATACTATTAATGATGTTAATTAAGTTTAATGATGAATCGCGAATATCATCTAAAGGCTTGAGAACTTGCGATTTTGGATGATGTTTCTTTATCGCTTTTGTAGAGCTTAGAATTTCGTTAGTTACGTAGCGTATTTGATTGGAAAGCTTAAGAATAGCGGTTCGTTTATGTTTTAAATTAATTTCTAAAATTTCATTTTCGTCGCGTCGTTTTTTCTTAAAAAATTCGACGGTCCATTCTCTAAATAAGATAAGAATGATTAATGTAAAAAAGGATATTAGCAAACGTGGCTTAAGTTCCAATAAAAAATCGACATCGATATAATACGATGGTATAAGGAACATTGCAGACAAATATAGCAAGAACCCAAAGCTAAAAAGAGTCCCCATTCCAACACCAAGAATTGAAATATTAACAACGGGAATTGCAAAAAACCAAAGATATCCATATCCTCCTCTACCACTGTCGAAAACAAGATATGCCATTGTTAGTAGAAAGGTGAAAATGAAGAAATAAGACGAAAACTGAAAATTTGATTTTTGTTTTAATAAAATTAAATTGGTCAAATTTAGAAATACAGAAAGCATAAGGACATAAGCCAAATGATACGAGTAAGTTGAAAAAGCTTTTATTCCAAAAGCAAAAAGTCCAAATGTAGAAATCAATAAAGAAACGATGAGCATTAAGTAACGATAACCCAACTCTCGATTCGTTATTTTGAAAGTCCGTATTAAAAATAATGTAAAGACTGATAATATTCTCATAAATCCTCTGACATTTTACATCTAAAATAGACAAAATATTGGTATTTTTGTACAAAATCTTGAAAATGTTATCGATTCTCAAATTCTGTATTTTTTTATTACCATTATTATTTTCTCAACTTAGTTATACCAATAATTATGTACAGGGCGATAGTGTTAAGTATAGTATAGATTTTAAATTTAACGATGGTCTTTTTTTGAATTTTCAGCAAGTTTTATCAAACGACCCTTTGCCTTTTAAAAATATTATTTCTGAAAAGAATATTTCGAGCGAAACGTTTACTTCTGACTTGTTAAATAAAAACAAGATTCGAGTTTTTTTAGATGGTGTAAAAGTCGAGATTTCTACCTCTTCTATTTGGGCTTATGCGAAAAACGGTGTGCTATATATTCAACATTTAAAAGCCTTTTACCGCATTCCTTCTATTGGCTCTATTTCGTTTTTTGTAGCAAATATAGAAGTTAAATATCAATCGCAAATAGATCCTTGGAGTCCCAATTATTACAATTCAGTTAATGAATATACAACGACAGAATTGCATAAATACTTAATTGATTTTAAGGACGGAACCTTATACGATTATTCCATACAAAATATTGAAACATTAATATCTTCTGATACCCAGTTGTTTAACGAATTTACGGCTTTGAGAAAGCGAAAACGGAAGCAAATGGCTTTTATTTATATCAGACGATACAACGAAAACAATCCTTTGTATTTTTTTATACCATAAAACAATTTTATCATGAAAAGATTATTTTTAATTACCATTTTAAGTTTAGTAAGTATTTTCGTTTTTTCGCAGAAAGAAGTGCCTTCGAAAACCGAAATAAAGCAGTTTAAAAAATCCAAAACATTGGTCGTATTGAGCGATGATGTTTTTTCGGGATATAATTTTAAAATAAGAGAAGCTTTTAAGAATGTATGGAAAGTTACGCCTTTCGAGTTTATTTCTACAGCCGATTACGAACAAAAACGAAAAGATAAGGCTTATTCATTTTTAACCTTCGACGAAGTTTGGTTCGATAAAGATAAGACCAAAGCAAAATACAACTTCCTATCGTTAACATTGGGCGGAAATCATAAAACACAAAAGGAAATGCCTCAGTTATGTACGATTCCTGTCTCCTATGCCGATGTCGATGAGGATAACTATAATTATAAGTTGTCGGCATTAATACAAATTATACAAGACCATATCGATTTTGTAGAAAATACGCCTGGCTTAACCGATATTAATGTTAACAAAAAAATAAATGATAACGCTTATTTAATCAAGGATAAAGAACTTTATGTAATTAAAGATGAGTTAACTAAAGAAATTAATACAGAGGCTAAGTTTAAGAAAATATATCCTTATAAATTTAAGTTTGTAACAAGAGAGGACTTGGAAAAAGCAATTGACGAAAAGAAACCAAATATTGTATTTTTACACAAAGTTGGCCCAGAAGGAACTAAACATAAAGCCCGTTGTTATAAGACAATGATAGGTACAGAGAAGTCAAAGATGTATTATTTCTCGTATCATATGATTAACGACAAATACAAAGATGGCTTATTGGAAAAAGACCTGAAAAAGATAGCTAAAGCTAAGAAATAAAGCGTCTTGCCATTTCGGAGCATACAACAGTTGCTGCGATAGAGATATTTAACGATTCTGTTTTTTCTCCTTTAGAAAAATTTGGAATCGTTATTTTTTTATCAATTAGTTCTGTAATTGATTCCGATATACCATGCCCCTCATTTCCTAAAATAAAAACATCTTTATCGGTAAATTTAAAATCGTAAATAGCTTCGCCTTCCATAAATGTTCCTAAGATTTGAATTCCTTTTTTTTGC
>Ga0256826_1001097_pt1 | contig 16729 bp, 14 predicted proteins | sample CV79metaG_FD_185975 | JGI IMG/M metagenome (GOLD analysis project Ga0256826, IMG submission 185975) | Hydrothermal vent microbial communities from East Pacific Rise, Pacific Ocean - CV79 | ecosystem: Environmental > Aquatic > Marine > Hydrothermal vents | place: Pacific Ocean: East Pacific Rise...
TTTAAAAAAAATTTCTACCTCTTCATCCCCAAATGTATCTTTTATACAAATCCCAAATTTACCCATTTTAAAGTTCCTTTTAAACAAATCTTTTAGCCTAAGCTAAGTTATAATCATTATATCTGCTTTTATTTTTAAAAACACCAGTTATAATAACCCACGTTATCATAACAAAGGTTATTATATGAGATTTTACAATAGCCTGATAGGATTAAAAAACAACATACCAAAAATCAAACCTCAAAAACCAAAGGAGCATTCAAAGCCGTTTTATAATAGTCAAAAGAGGAGGCATTATAAGAGATATAGCCTTCTTTGGTGGGGTGTAATCCATAAGATTCGTGGATGTGTCCATAGATATGGAGCTTTAGATTTGATAGTTTTTCTATGGTTTTTTTTAAAGTTTTTGAGCCTACATATCTGTCAAAGCTACAGTTATTATTGACTCGGTCACCCTCTCCATAAGCTGGACCATGTGTAATTAATACATCAGTATCTTTTGGAATCATAGACCAATACCTGTTTAACTGCTCTTCTAATTCCATAAAATACCAGCTTCCAAAACGATTGCTCCATGGCGAACCGTGAAATTTTATGCCATCTATCTCTATAGAGTTATCTTGAAGATAGATAACACCTTTTTTGTTGCAAATATCATATATTTTTTGATAACCCTCTTCATATACATAGCCATCGTGGTTACCTGCTACTAAAATCTTATTTTTAAAATCAAGTTCAGAGTACCATGTTAAGAAATCATCAAAAGATGACTTTAATGAAGAGAAGTCTCCTGCATGAATAATGGTATCAACCTCATCGGCTGAGGGGAGTTTTAGATATTTATGCTGTTTATGGGTATCGGATATGGCACATATTTTCATTACAATTCCTTTTTAGAGGTATTATAACAAATCGTGAACCTTGTGACTATTTAAAAGCTTGAATCCTGTAGGTTCGATTTTATCGAACAAGAATTCAAGCCCATAAAACAATTTATTCGATGAAATCGAATCTAAACTACACTATTTTTTACCCCGAGCCTGTTCCATAGCCACATCTTTCATCGCCTCAAATGATTGAGTAGAAGATTTTGCATCAATGGTTTTACTAGCCAAGATATGTGCTTTCTCTTGAACTGTGTTTAGTTCGTTTAGTAGCTCTTCTATCTGTGCCTCTAGTGAGCTATTTTCAGCTTTAAAGTTCTCTAGTTGAGTTGATTTAAGCTTGATTTTGTTTTCAAACTCTTGTGTCATACTTCTAAAGGCTTGTGCATTTGCACTCTTCTCTTTTGTTACAACCGAAGTTACTTTTGAGTTTACACTCTGTTCAAACTTCTCTTTTTGAGACTCTGCTTTTTCAATTCGCTCTTTTTGCTCTTTTTGTGCCTCTTCTATCTCTTGATATGCCTCTTTGTTTAGGGTTTTATACTCATATTTTAAATCATCAATAACCGATTTATTGTTCTCTACTAGTTGAGACTCTTCGGTTGATAAGGTATAGATAGCTTTGCTCTTTGCATAAGCGTCTGCTTTTTCTAAACGGCTAGAGTTAAGCTTAAAATCGTTCTGTTTTTTCAAAAAGTTCTCAATATATTCGCTCTTTTCACTCTCAAAGCTCTTTTTCATCTCCTCTATCTTCTCTAAAGCCTCTTTTTTAACTTTAGAGATACTCTCTTTTTGCTCTTTTAAAACACTATTATATGATGAGATAAGCTCCTCTAAAAGTGTTGATGGTTCACTAGAGTATATGGTTTTAATAGACTCTATCTTCTCCTCAATTTTACTTTTAAGCTCCTCGATAACCTTAATCTCTTCACTCATATCATCTTTTAGACCATTAGAGAACTCATTAAACTTATCTACTAAAATATCAACTGATATATTCTCATTTGGTGTGGCTTTTTTCTCTTTTGGTTTTGATGCAATATCAGGTTTAGCAGTTTCGCTCTTTTTAAGATTGGCTTTTAACTCATTAATAAGCTTCATAGCCTTATCGTACTCTTCTAAAATCTGCTTTTTTGTATTTTTATCGGTCACTTTTTTTACTACAATGCTCATCTACTACCCCTTAACGCTTAATGTATTTTGTGTTAACTGATTGAGTTCAGTTTTTGCACTCTCTAACTTCTCTTTTAGCTCTTTAATACTCTCTCGTTTTTCATCGCTATTTTTAACAATATTCTCTATTTTCAAATCTAAAATATCAAGCTGATTAGAAAAACTTCTCTTTTCGCTCTCCATACTACTTTCATGCTCTTGTTTAATAAATCCTAATTTAATCTTAACAAGCTTAGAGACCTTTTCAGAGACACTCTCATCATACTTAGCAAGATACTCTTTTGCCTCATTATCTGCTTTTTGGTTTACCTCTAGCTCTTTTCTTTTTAGAGCAATATCTTTTTCAATAGCACGACTCTTAAGCTCTTGTTCTCTCTTTAATTCAGATAGCTTCTCTTCATGAGAATCTTTTATCTGTGAAAGTTTTAAATTATGCTCATAGGCTCGTAACTCCTCCTCTTTGGCAAGTCTACTCTCTCGCTCACTCTCCCATTTTTCAATTTTTTTATCTAAATTTGATAAATCTTCACTCCACCCCTCTTTAACAAGAGATTGCTCTTTTAGCAGTTTCTCTTCTCTCTCTTTTGATTCACTCTCTAAGTTTTTTAAATCAAATTGATACTGCTGTTTCTCTATAGCAATGGCATCCAACACAACCATCTTATCTTCTAGAGTATCAACCTCTTGAATAAGAGTCTTTTTGATTGTCTTGAAATCGTCAAGTTGCTTTAACTCTCTCTCCTCAATCTCTAAGAGGTTGTTCGCATTTTGACTAAAGGCAACTTGTGCTTTAGTAATGTTATCAAGAATAGTCACATAACTAAACTCCACATACTCCTCTACCAATTTTTTTGCTTCTAATTCTCTATTTTTCTCTAATGAGCTTATAACTTTTTGTCTATTTGTTTGATGCTTCTGTAGTACATTTTGTAGTGTTTTCACGCTAGACCTTTTAATTTTTCTTAAATATTTATTATTTAAATCCTTTAGTTAGGATTTATAGCAGTTTAACGTAAAAAGTAAAAAAAGCTTTAAAATATGTCAAATTGTCATATTTTTTGTAAAAAATAGAGAAAATATACTAAATAAAAAAGATTAATAAAGAATAAAAATAAATATTTAGGAGTTATTGATGTACAATAGAGAGTTTTTATTTCAAAACAAGGAACTTAATATGATTTTTAAAAACAACTTTAAAACAACTATTTTACTACTTATTCTCTTGAATACGATGGGATTTGCAAACAGTATAACTGTTGGAGATGACATCTCTACTCCAAGAGAGAAGACAGTTGAGTTGACGGCTACAGGAAGTTGTCAAAACAGCAGTAATGAACCTCAATTCCAATGGACAATTGATGAAAAAATCAATGATGGAGTATTCTCTACAGAATCTGTATTTTGGTTTTATGTTGACAACAGTTATTCCCAAAACCAATATCACATAACAGCAACCATGCTATGTTTAGATGAACCAGCAATAAAAGATACATTGATTGTATCAGTTATTGAGAACAACAGCACCAATCAACCACCTATTGCCAATGCAGGAGCAGACCAGACCATCTCATGGGGAGAAAATGTTATGCTTACAGGGATTAATAGCCAAGATAGTGATGGTTCAATTGTTAGCTATCTTTGGAAAGAGGGAAACACTACATTAGATAACGCCATCTCATTTGGCAAAGATGATTTTGATGTGGGAGAACATACAATCACATTAACAGTCACCGACAATGATGGTGCAACCAACAGCGACACTGTAATTGTTACGGTGATTAATGATAATAATTCACTACAAAATGGTCTACTTGCCTATTATAAATTTGAAGAGAATGCCAATGATAGCAGTGAAAACCAAAACCATGGTACAAGCTATGGTGGTGTAAGTTATAGTGATGGAAAAGTAGGAAAATCTGCCCATTTTGATGGAGTTGATGATTATATAAAAATTAACAACAACTATTTAGAAGGTTCAGATAATTACTCTATTAGTTCATGGATAAAACTAACCGATGACTCCTGTTCAAAAGTGGTAAAGATGATTTATAGTATCCCTTCACATTATGGTACAGACAATGCTATACATCTTGATATTAGATGCAATACCAACTCAATTGATAACTATATCTACAGTCAGCAATATTCAAAAGTTAACAACCTTGATATTAAAGGGAAATGGAGACTTGTTACCGTCACCAAAAATAGTGATGATTTATATATCTATTTAGGTAAAGATAAAGTCGGTTCATTTAAAGTTAATCCATCTATAAACTATGGTGTAGCACGTAGTGTTTTAATTGGTGCAGATGATGATAGATATTCAGATGGAGATGCCGATATACATTGGTTTCATGGCTTAATAGATGAACTTAGAGTTTATAATCGTGCTTTAAGCGATACAGAGATAGAAAAAATCTATACATTGGGTGAAGAGGAGACCAACAACTCTTTGACCATAGAAAAAAATACTATAGAGGAGGATGTCATTGAATTAAAAGCTATAGGAGAGTGTATAGGAGATACCATGTTACCCTCTTTCTCATGGACAATTCAAGAGAGAATAGCCGATGGAGCATTTTCTACAGAAGCGATATTTTGGTTTACCCCAAACCCAAGCTGGAATATAGATACCTACCACATAAATGTAAAAATGAAATGTTACGGAGAGAGTGATTTAACAAAAGAGATTATCATAAAAGAGAATAATAATACAGCAGTTGATGGAAACTGCACACATTTTACAGCAGATGGTACATGTATATATCTTAAAAAAGATGCTATAAATAGAAATTTATATCTAAAACATGGAGAAAATCCTATGATTGTGGTGGAAAATATTCCTGAACAATACAATTCACACATCACTTATACTAAATTTCTTCCATCTCCAAATGGTGCATACTCTATCTTTTGGACACCATACAATCAAATGACAGACGATTTTGTATTTATGAAACGCTTTAACAATAATGGAGAAGAGATTGTTCCTAAAAAATCAGTAACAGTTTTAGGTCATATGGGTTATAACCCTCAAATTGTTCTTCTTAAAAATGATAATTTTATTGTTCATGCTTGTCATCATCATATTTCAAGTAGATTTGGTCTGTTTAGTAAAAATGGAGACCAGATAAACAGTTTTTCACACTCAAATAGTGAAGGTTGTAATCAAGGAAATGATGCCAATATTACACCGTTTGATGATGGAGGATTTAGATTTAGCTATGCAGATTTTAACAGTACTTTTGATAGTAATGGGAATCAGTTATAGCATAATTTTGTAACTGTTATATTTTTATAACAGTTACTTTTTTAATAAATCCTTAACCATATACCACCCAATAAGCCCCCACAAAATAACCGTACTTATCAAAGCAAAAGCCCCTGCCTCTTCATCTAAATGAATCAATTTTTTTGGGTCAATATCTGAAAGAGTAAATAGATAATCCAAGCCCATTCCAAAAAGTATACTTCCAACAACTATCGTTCCCAAATAGATATATAAAGAGCGTGTTCCCAACATCTTTTTAACTACCCCAATGGTTACAGTATTGGTAGCAGGACCTGCACTTAAAAATACAAAGGAAGCCCCTGCACTAACCCCTGCCAACATCAACCCACCAGCGATAGGAAGCGAAGCTGTAGCACAAACATACATAGGAACAGCAATAATAATAACTATAATATAAGAGAGCCAAGAGTATTCAATTAAAATATCACTTAAGTTTTTAGGAATAAGCACTGTAATCAATGCCCCAAGAATAAGCCCCCAAAGCAGAGGTTTTGCAATATCTTTTAAAAGTGTTCCAAAGGCATAACCAAAGACCCGTTTTATAAAGTTATCTTTTTTTGCTGTAGTGCTACAACAAGAGGTAGATGAGCAACAGCTATCAGCACTCTTTAGAATAGGTTTTTGGGTTGAGAATAGAGATGGACTCTTTTTAGGCTCTTCTTTATCAAAAATATTGGTCAAAATTCCTGCCACCATAGCAATTATCATAGAGGTAACAGCCCGATAAATAGTAAAAATCCAACCAAATATCCCATAGGTAGCCATTATAGAATCAACCCCTGTAATAGGTGTAGAGATAAGAAACGAAAGTGTAGCCCCCTTAGAAGCCCCAGATTTCTTAATACTAGTAGCCAAAGGTATAACCCCACACGAACAGACAGGAAGAGGAATCCCAAAAACAGTAGATTTAATAACCGACCAGATATTATCTTTTCCAAGATGCTTGGTTACCAAACTTTCAGGCACAAGCTCATGCAGAACTCCTGCAAAAAGTAGACCAAACAATATGTAGATTGCCATTGCGTTGCTTAGGTCTATTAGGGCGTTGCTAAAAAGGGTTATATATTCCATTTTTACTCCTATTAAATTTTGTGTAAAATTATTTTTTTATTAAAAAACCCATTTAATTTTTAAAAAAGATTTTTATGGTATCTTTATAATAGTACTACATTCTAAGTTAATTTCTATATAAGGAGCATATTATGGCAAAAAACATTGTTATTTTTTCTGATGGAACAGGACAAGAGGGTGGTAGAGGTAACAATACCAATATCTATAATCTTTATAATATGATTGAGGACCGTACAGACAAACAGGTCTCATTTTATGACCCTGGTTTAGGAACAGGATGGCGTAAAATAACAGGTTCTGCTGGTGGGGCAGGAATCTCAAGAAATATTAAAGAGTGTTACACTTTTATATCTGATAATTTTGAAGCAGGAGACGAAATCTATCTGTTTGGCTTTAGTCGTGGAGCTGCTACTGTTCGTAGTTTGGCGAGTATGATTCATGAGTTTGGTATTTTGCCAAAATCTCGTTATGATTTAATTGGGTATGCTTATGATACCTATAGTATTAGAGACAAGGAAAAAAGAGAATCTGAAACAAAAGCGTTTGTAAAAAGACACCACACGATGTGGACAAAAATCAAATTTTTAGGATGCTTTGACACTGTTGCTGCGTTGGGGATTCCTTATGAGCCTGTAGATGTTATACTTGATAAGCTTCCATTTTTAAAACATAAATTTCATAACTTTAAATTGAGTGAAGCTGTTGAAAATGCCTACCAAGCGTTGGCTATTGATGATAGAAGAGAGACTTTTCATCCAATATTGTGGGATGAGACAGGCTTAAAGGATTACCAAACAATCCAACAGGTGTGGTTTTGTGGAATGCACACTGATGTAGGAGGAGGATATAAATCGTTTGATTTATCTGATATTCCACTACTCTGGATGAAAAACAAAGCCGAAGAGCATGGACTAAGAATACACCTTGGACATAAAGTTCTTATTCAATTTAATATTGATGGAGAGATGCACAACTCAAGAGAGGGTACATTTGCCAAATTTTATCCAGAAAAAGAGCGTTTTTGGGATTCAACTAGAACCGATAAACCAATTGTTCACCAAAGTGTTTTAGAGCGTACTAAAAATGTAAACAATGAAGATGAACCACCCTATGACCCATGGATTTTACAACTAGATTATGAAGTAGAGCTATATGGAGGAGATAACGATGAACTTTTTGTACTCCCTTTAGATGGAGAAGATATTATCTTAGAAGAGATTTCCTATTAATTCTCTTCTGTAAAAAGAGCGACTTATTAATATTAAGATATATAATGTAACCTGTAATCAGAGCAAAAGAGTTTAAGAAACCAAATAACAGCTCTTTAAAACTATCGTGTTATAATCGAAAAAAATTAAAAGTGACTTATAATGAAATATATACTTATATTATTTTTGCCTATCTCTGTTTTTGCAAAAATTCACTATGCAAAGGTAGAACCTTTTGAAAGCATTACCCTAAAATCAGCTGTTTCAGCACAGGTAACTATGGCAAAAATAGATTTAGAGGGTAGAAAAATCTCCAATAGCACCCTGATTAAACTTGATGATAAATTAGACCGTATCAAAATTAAATCTTCAAAAAGCTCTTTACAACTTATTAACAGTATGTTAAAAATAAATCAACAAATACTCTCATCTATCAATGAATCTATGCAACGTCAAAAATCCTATTATCAACGAATTGAGAGTATAGTATCTGCCTCTAAAACACAAAAAGATAATGCCTTCTATAACTACAACAATAGTAAAACACAATATTTCTCTACCAAAGAGAAAATAGACTCTCTAAAGAAACAGCGTTTGGATTTACAGTATGAAATTAGCAGACTTAAAGATAGCCTTTCTAAAAAAACTATTACAATAAAAAATAAATTTCTTAATAAGATTTTGGTTCATAAAGGTGACTATGTAAATATGGGAACACCATTAGCAGAGTTAAAAAACTTAACCTCTGCAAAGTTGGTTCTCTTTTTAGAGATAGATGAGCTAAAAGATATTAAAAACAAAACCATCTATATAGATGATAAAAAGACAAAGTACAAAATATCTAAAATATGGAAAGTAACCGATGAGAAATATATCTCATCTTACCGTACAGAGATTGTAATTAAAAATCCAAAAGAGAGCTTCTCTAAACTACTAAAGGTTGAATTCAAATGAGTGAAATAAGAACAACTTGTGGGCTTGATTGCCCTGATGCGTGTGGAATTGTTGCCAAAGATGGCAATATAACAGCCGACCCAAACCACCCAACCTCAAATGGTGCTTTATGTACTTTATTAAATAGAGAGATGCAAAATGAACCAAGAATAACCACTCCAAGAGTTAATGACAAAGAGGTAACTTTAGAAGAGGTACTAAACGTAACAAAAGAGGCATTAGATAGCAAATCTAAACTACTATGGAGAGGTTCAGGAAACTTTGGAGTAATGCAAGAGATTACAAATCTATTATTTGAAAAGATAAAAGGAACAACAACCAAAGGAACTCTTTGTGATGGCTCTGGAGATGCTGGAATAGTAGAAGGTCGTGGAGTTAATAGAATTTTACCTCCATCTCAGATAGACAAAGCCCAAGTGGTAGTAGTTTGGGGTAAAAATATAACGGTTACAGCTTCTCATCTTATGCCTCATCTTGAAGGTAAACAGATTATCGTCATTGACCCAATCAAAACAGCCATTGCAAAAAAAGCAGATATTCATTTACAAATATCTCCTCGTTCAGACTTCCTTACAGCTATTATGTTGGCACGTTTTGCACTTATGGGTGACTTTGAAGACCAACTATTTATCGAAGAACATGCCCCAGACCATGAGGATTATTATGAGTTTACCCAAGAGTTTAGAATTCGTCCTATTCTTAAGTATATAGGAACAGACCTACAAGAGCTTGGAAATATTTTAGAAATGATAAAAGATAAAAAGACAGTTTTCTTGGTTGGAAATGGTGTACAGAAATATTCAACAGGAAACCATGTTTTACAAGCCATTGACTCCCTTGCTGTTATTCTTGGAAAATTTGGAAAAGAGGGGTGTGGTGTTGGCTTTTTAGGTAACTCTAAATTGAATTTTAAAAATCCATTTAATGTACAAACAGAGAAAGTCAATAAAGTAGATACCCCTTTTGGAAACTTTGAAACAGTACTTATTCAGGGAGGAAACCCTGTAGCATCTATGCCAAACTCTAAACGTGTTATCGAGGGGCTTAAAAAGACACAGACCCTTATCTATTTTGGATTGTATGAAAATGAGACATCAGCCATTGCAGATATTGTTATCCCTGCCAAAGATTTCTTTGAAAAAGAGGATATACGATTAAGCTATGCCCACCACTATGTGAATCCAATGAATAAAATCAGAGAGTCTGATTATGGTATAAGTGAATATGATTTTACAAATACTCTACTACAAAAGTTTGGATTTGATGCCCTAGAGAGTGAAAAATATTATCTAGAACTGTGGCTGAATCAATGTACAAAAGAGGGAGAATACTACCTCTCACCTGCCTACCAAGAGATTCCATATAAAAATGGGTTTGGAGAAGATGGAGATGAGGAGTTTATATTTCCTGATGAGTTTGGAGATGATTTTGTCAAAACCAAACAGTTCACAAGAGCCAGAAAAAAATCAAAAAAAGAGAAAATAATAGAAGATTATTGGCTTATCAGTTCGAAAGGAAATAAATCTTTAAATACGCAGTTTCAACGCGACAATCAAGTTGTAGTCAATCCAACACTTGGATTTAAAGATGGTCAAGAGGTACGGGTATATTCAGCGTATGGAGAGCATAACTTTAGAGTTAAAAATAACGAAGAGATGAGAGAAGATTCAATAAGTATCACATCCAATACAATAGGAGTTAACTTCTTAACTCCTAGTATTATCAGTGATGAAGGTAATTCAGCTTGTTATCAAGAGGTTAAAGTAAAGGTGGAATCTACTGACTAGGTAGATTCTCATCTCTCCAATCTATCATTCCACCACTCATATTTACAACGGTAAAGCCATTTTTAGTCAAAATACGAGAAGCAGAAACCGAACGGCTTCCACTTCGACAGTAGACTAAAATTTTCTTAGATTTATCAAGCATATTCAAATTATCACTTAACTGATGCAAAGGTATAAGCTTTGCATCAGCCAAATGTCCATCTTTTTTAAATTCATCTACTGTTCTAACATCTAAAACAGTTAAATTTCCATCATCTTTTTGAATCATCTCATAAGCTACTTTTGGCTCAACCGATTTAAAATTAGCAAGAATTAGCCCCTTATTATAGAGCATATAGAGTCCCAATAGAACCAAAACAACCCAAAACAATTTATCCGCGACCTTTTTCAATTATATTTTCCCTTTGTATACATATGACCTCTAGCTTTGTATTAGTATCTGTAATTACGAACCTATCATCAACATTAATAGTAGACAAATCAACCCGTTTTCCCTTAAACAGAACTTCTCCCCAGCCATCTTTCTGTTTTAGCTTTGGATTATAGAGTTTTATCTTCTGCTCTAGTGCATTAAGATTTTGACTCTTTATATCTAAAGCGTAATTAAAGTTATTTTTAAGCTGTTGAGGTAAACCTATTAACTCTGCCTCATACTGCGTAAATTTGTAACTCATAACACGTTTAAACTCATCTTCCATAGCCAAAAATTCTTTTTCAAGCTCCGTAATCTTTCTAGATACCGAATATCTACCCAGTTCCTGAGTCAGAGATTTTAAACTATTATCTTTATTATAGACTATTTGCTTTATAGTTCGGTTATATCGCTCTTCTATTTCACTTAAAGTATAGAGTAATTCATTCTGATCAGGGAAAATCATCTCAATTGCAGATGATGGTGTAGGGCTTCGTAAATCTGCAACAAAATCTGAAATAAGCACATCAACCTCATGTCCTACAGCAGAAACGACAAAAGTATTGAGGTGAAAAAGTGCATCAGCTACAATCTCTTCATTAAAAGCCCATAAATCTTCTTTACTTCCTCCTCCTCGACCAACAACAATGGCATCACAACCCAAAGTGTCTGCATACTGCAAAGCCTCCACAATCTGAGGGGCAGATTTATCTCCTTGAACCAGTGTATCTATAATAATAATCTCTACCAACCTCCATCGTTTATCAATAACCTTAAGCATATCTTGTAATCCAGCACTTTTAGATGCTGTAACCAATGCTATCTTTTTAATAAATGGTGGTTGAGGCTTTTTATAACATGGGTCAAAGTACCCTTTTTGTTGTAATTTCTCTTTGAGCTGGTCATAAGCCAAAGCCAAAGCCCCCTGCCCAAATGGTTCAATAGAAAAAGTCATAAGCTGATACTCCCCACGAGGCGTATAAACCGAAAGAGAGCCATTCACCACAACATGTTGCCCAAGCTCCAATCTAAATTTCATACGACTGGCATTCGAGCGAAACATAACACATTTTATACTAGAGTTTTGGTCTTTAATTGAAAAATAGACGTGACCTGAATTATGGTAAGTTACGGAAGACACTTCACCCTCTACTAAAATGTGCATAAAGGTTGTCTCTAGTAAAGATTTTATTTTTGTGTTTAGAGATGAGACGGTCATAGTGGGGTTATTCATTTAATTGTCCTCTTTACATATTCATCATTATTAAGAAGGTCTATAATAATATTAGTATCAATAAGGCTCAACATTGCCTCTTTAGCTCTTTTTTTTCTTTTAGATTTATTTGGTTTATTGAGAAAAAGTTTTTTATAGTTAATTTATCTATAATATCTTTACTAATTGCCATTGTTTCTCTCTTTAATGGTTTAAGCCTTTCGGCAAAAAATTAATTTTATATAAATGTGGTTTTGTGGTGCGTTAGCAAACGCACCCTACGATTGTATAAAAATTTTAAGCAGGTTTTTGAGCAATTAAAAGTGTAGAAATCCCCATCGAGAAAGATTTTGTATATTTCATCTTAAATCCAGCCTCTTCAAGCTCTTTTGCTAACATCTCTGTGGTTAGAAACTCTTCGATTGAATCGGGTAGGTATTTATAGGCTTCATAGTTTTTAGAGATTAATCCACCCACTTTTGGTAGTACCTTTTTCATTCCAAAATCTACTACTTTTGAAACTACTCCACTCTTCTCTTGTTTTGTGAACTCCAAAATAACTACTAAACCATTTGGTTTTAAAGCTCGATAGAACTCTTGAAGTGCTTCTACTCTGTCAACGACATTACGGATTCCATAAGAGATAGAGATAATATCGGTAGCTTCATTATCTACTGGTAGCTCTTGGGCTTTTCCTTCTAGAAATTCGGCAAAATCTACCTTTTTTCTTGCCACATCAAGCATTCCTACCGATGGGTCAATTCCTACATATCGGTTTACTACAATGTTTTTCTTTTTTGCGTACTCTTGCCAAAATAGAAGTAAATCGCCTGTTCCACATGCCACATCCGTTATTTGGGTTAGCTCCTGTTTTCCTAAAAGGTCATAAGATTTATCACAACCTTTTCTTCTCCACTGCTTGTCGATTCCCATACTTAATACACGGTTTGCTAAATCATACGTTGATGCAATATCATCAAACATGTTTACTATTTTCTCTTGTTTCTCTTTTTTATCTATTTGATTTTCCAAAGGGTTATGCTCCATTTTTTATTATTGTTATTATAGCTAAATCAAGAAAGTTTTATTTTTAATATAAAATTAAATATTTATATTAATTACTATTTAAAACAATATAACAATATAAACTTAAGTAGAATAGATAGATTTTTTTAACAAAGGCTATCTTATCATGAAGCTCTTTTTTACAATCCTCATAAGCTTTTCAATAGGTTGGATGGTTCATGGTTTCTTAGATAAAGATACCCATGCCAAAATAACTCCTTTAAAAATCTCTGATTGTAGTAACTATAATCCGTTATCTACTCCAAAAACTGTTGAAAAGATAGTTATTAAAGAGGTGATTAAGATTGTCCCAAAAACAGAAATTATATATAAAACTAAAGAGAAAAAGGCAGAGACAAATAGTTCAATAAAAGAGCTTTTTTTGATTGCATTAGAAGAAAATAAGTTTTATGATGCAATGAACTACTATGAAGAGGCAGATGAAGAGAAACACTCCCGTTATCAAACGGCTCTTTTTGCTTATTTTAACAAAATACAAAAAAAAGATTTAATCAAAGCTATTGAGCAGATGCAGTACTTTATTGAGATTGAGCCTCAAAGTAAAACTGTTGTTTTTCAACTGGCTCAACTCTTTGAAAATCAAGGTCTATACAATAAAACTTTAAATATTATTATTGATTTTAGCTATATTGCCTCATATAATGATAAAAATGCTATCCAGATGAAAATAAAAAGTATCTCTCTTCGATATATTGAAAAGCTAAAATCTGCCAAAAGTTTTCAAAGTTTGGTTGAGTTTTTAATTAATAGAATCAATGTAGGTGTTTTAAGTGATTTCTACTCATTTGAGTTAGCTAAAGTCTATTTAAAACTCAAAAAATATATTCATTCAGCAGAAGTTCTTGACAATATTAAAGATAATGAAGCCTACAAAGAACGTGCCATAGAGATGATTACACTTATTCAAAATAAGTTAGAAGAACAAGAGGAGTATCCTATCCAAATTCCACTAATTAGAGATGGTTTACACTTTTTAGTAAGAGCCTATGTTGACAATATTCCTGTACTATTATTGGTTGATACAGGAGCATCAAGCACCTCTGTTGATTATAATAAAATTGGTTATCTTAAGGTAGTTGAAGAGAACGCCCTCTTTCATACAGCAGGTGGAAATATATATAAAACAATCTTTCAAGCTAACTCTTTTACCATTGGTTCTATCTCTTTAAGTAATTTTAAAATATCAGGAACACAATATTCAGGAAGAGACCGAGATGGTCTACTGGGGATGAATTTCTTAGGAAAATTCAAATTTAAAATAGACCAAAAAGAGGCAATCCTCTTTCTAGGAGAAAAAAACTAAAGCTCTCTATACCGTTCTATTCTAACCCAAAATGGGTCATAATCAATGCTATAGTGAACTTCACAACGCTCATACTCTATAGGGAGTTGACTTAATGCTTTCTCTATAGACTCTCTGCTCTCTGCATAATAAAAAAGGTCTCGTTTACCATTGTAGGTCTCGGTAGCGATAAAATGCCCCTTTTTCTCTTTGAAAATTGCTTGATAAATAATATCTTCAATCAGATAGAGTTCATCTGTGTCTCCTTGAGGCAGACCATTCTCTCCAACATCTTTTATACTCAATGTTAACTGTAAAAGATAGGGGTACTTCTCGGTAAGCTCATAAAATTTCAAGCTTTTATTCACAACCAAAAGATTAGGAAGTTCTTCAACCCTTCCCTCTAAAAGAGCAATATCCTCTTTTGGAAACTCTTCGCCACTATGAGGACGTTGCCCTTTTTTATATTCAATATAATCTTTCAATCCACTAAATGGAAAATTCTGCTCTTTGGGGTGTGGCATATCATCAAAGTCAATATATTGAAAATTTAACGTTGTCTCTTTCTCTCCAAGCAACATATTCAAAGCAGAGTATAATCCAACAATCACAGCATTTCTTGTTGCTCCCTCTTGGGGGGTATAATCTTTATGAAAAAGACGAACAGCCACATCATGAGGATACTCATCAGCTTCCAAAGGCATAAAGGTAATCTCATTAGGATTAATAGTAACTTCTCCCATTTTAAAGTTAAAATCTGAGCCAATAGCAGGTTTAAGGGCAATAAAATTCCACCCCTCAATGGTTGGTGCATGGTCAACCAACTCCAACGCATCAGCAAAAAATTCTCTGTTTCCTTGAGCTGTAACAATTAACTCTTTTCTCTCTTCATTGGCACTTATCTCTAAAAATAGCCCTTTAGAAAAGGCGTGTAACTCGGCTGTTATTAACTCTAAAAGTTTGGTTGCCTCTTGTGGGTACATTTCATAAATTTCATTAAATTTGCTGTAATTTTGATGATTCTCTTTAAACCAGCTCCAAAATGCTTCTATCTTATCTCTATTCACTATCGTCTTCCTCTTTTTTTACTCTTTTTATCATCTTTTTTCTTTGCACTATCAAAAGCTTTAAAGCCATCACGTTTGGTCACTTTACGCTTCTTTTTGGTAGGTGAAGAAGAGCTTCTTTTTTTACCAAAAGCCCCATTTGTACTCTTTTTTATCTCAGTTATTTTTCTAGCTCCTCGTTGAGCCTTCTCTATTTTTGGGGTATATCCATCTATCTCTTGACGTTCAATGCTCTTTCCCATCAATCGCTCTACATCTTTAATGGCTATCTCCTCTTTAGGCGAAACCAACGTAATTGCCAACCCTTTTCGCCCTGCTCTTCCTGTTCTCCCTATTCTGTGGATAAAATCACCCGTTACATGAGGAATATCGTAATTTATAACCACCTCTAAACTAGGAATATCAATACCCCTTGCCACAATATCAGTTGCCACCAAAACCCTAGTTTTACCCTCTTTAAACGCCTGTAATGCTCTGATTCGTACTCCTGAACTTTTGTCTCCATGAATAGCAAAAGTTTTTAATCCACTGTAGTTCAGCTCCTCGGCAACTCTATCTGCTTCCTCTTTTTTACGAACAAAGACCAACACCTGTTTATAGTTTCTTGAACCGATAATAAACGATAGAAGTTCACTCTTTAACTCTCGAATAACAGGATGAATAACCTGCTCCACACTCCTAGCCGATGTTCCCATGCTATCAACCTCTATCAATTTTGGTCTATGCAATATCTGCTCTGCTAGTCGTTTAACCGAGCCTGAAAGGGTTGCAGAAATCAATACATTTTGTCGTTTTTGTGGTAAAAAAGAGAGCAGTTTAGTAACCTCATGCACAAACCCCATATCTAAAATGGTATCAGCCTCATCAAGAACCAAATAACGCACAGCATCCACACTGATATTTTTCTGTTGAACATGCTCCAAAAGTCGCCCCGAAGTAGCCACCACAATATCAACCCCACGTTTTAGCCTATTGGCTTGTGAGGTCATATTTGCCCCACCATAAAGCAGAGCAGTTTTTAGTGGAAGATACTTACCATAACTCTCAAAACTCTCATAAACCTGACGAGCCAACTCACGCGTAGGAACAATAACCACAGCCTTTAGATAGTGATTACCCTCAACAAAATCTTTTGTAAGCTCTTGTAAAATAGGCAGAGCAAAACCAGCAGTTTTACCCGTGCCAGTCATAGCACCAGCCATAATATCACGCCCACCAAACATGGCAGGAATAAGCTCTTTTTGAATAGGGGTTGCGTTCTCATAGCCTTTTTCTTTTAGGGCTTTTAGTATCTCTGGCG
>Ga0256826_1001098_pt1 | contig 16727 bp, 19 predicted proteins | sample CV79metaG_FD_185975 | JGI IMG/M metagenome (GOLD analysis project Ga0256826, IMG submission 185975) | Hydrothermal vent microbial communities from East Pacific Rise, Pacific Ocean - CV79 | ecosystem: Environmental > Aquatic > Marine > Hydrothermal vents | place: Pacific Ocean: East Pacific Rise...
GAAAAAGATTTTGGAAAGCAAATTGAAGGAACTTCTGAATGTGCCTATTGTGGTGTCTATATGACCGAAGATGATGCTCTTATCTACCATAGAAAAGCGTATTGTTCTAACGATTGTGTAGAAAAATCTAAAAAGTTAAAGTAGAACAATGAAAATATTTGGACATAAAGATATAGACCATGAACAGCTCTATAAAGTAAGCTCTGCCAATGAAATTTTTAAAACCCCTAATAACTCACTTTTAAAAATAGAGAGTTTTGATATTGATTTATTAAAGTATTGCCAAGCCAATAACTTAAGATACATGGTAAGAGTTACTGATATAAAAGAGGCAGTTTTTGCCAATAATTTTAAAGCTACTTACATGAGAGTTCCTAAAAAACTTGCAAAAGAACTTATGCCTATAGCTCAAAATTACCTTTTTGATACACAAGTTATAGCAATAATTGATGCAGAGAAAGAGATAGCAGAGATGGCAAAAACAGGTGTAGATGGGGTGTGGTTTAGGTAACTACCTTTTCTATATCTTTGTCCAGTAAGGTCATTACTTCATAAGAGATGGTTTTTAGTTGTTTTCCTGCTTCTAACGCATTATCAAAAATACAAATTTCATCTTTTTGACTCTCTAAAATAATATAATCCATCGAAACCCGACCAAGTAAAGGTAACCCTTCTGCTGTAACAAAGGGTTCAAAACCATTACTTCGCATCCATCCATCGCCATAACCCAAATCATATGTAGAAATAGTCATCTCTCTAGGAGCTTCAAACTGCCCACCATAACCCACTCTTTCGCCTTTTTTTAGTGTTCGAGTAGCCACTTTTTTTGCCCAAAGAGAGAGCACAGGCTTTAGTTCTAACGTTTTATATGTTTTTGGTAGTTCCGAATATCCATACGCACCAATACCTAGACGAATCATGTTTTGTTTGTCACAAGGTAGACGTAAAGAGCTAGCAGAGTTGAATGAGTGAAATAGAATATTTTTAAACCCATGTGAGATGGTCAGACCTATGATTTTTTCAAAGTTTTTTTGTTGCCAAAAGAGTTCAGAGCTTAATTCATCGGCTGAACGGTTGTGGGTCATTACCCCTTTTAATATTAACTCTTTCTCTTTTATCTGTTCCAGTGCCATTTCAAGTTCATCCATAGCAATACCATTTCGGTGCATTCCCGTATCAACTTTTAGCTCAACCATTGAGCCTTTTTGAGCTTTTGAAATATCCTCTAACGAATTTAACGTAAACGAGCAAACAGTATCACAAACAGCTCTGTCCCCAAGTACTAAAATATGTTTAAAATAAGGTTTGATAATTTTAGCTTCACTATGAGTACGTACTACAGCTTGGGTAAGCCCAAACTCTTGTGAAAGCTTTGCCATAAGTTCTAAGCCATGACCGTAAGCATTGTCTTTTAAAACGATACCTATTTGTTCTTTTGAGCCTGTTTTACTTACAAATTGAGATAAATTATGAAAGAAATTTTCTTTGTTTATTTTTATAAATGCCATGGGGGATTATAGCTAAAAGGAACTTGAACATTAAAAGTTTAGAATGTTAACTCATGATATACTCCATGTTAACTCATGTTTTAAGTCATGTTAACTCATGATATGCTATGATTCTACTATGTATATAAGTAGAAGTATTACCCCAATTGTCTTTGAATTGTTAGAAGACTTTAGAATAGTCTCTATAAATGGACCTCGTCAAAGTGGAAAGACGACGCTCTCTAAAGAGATAGCCGAACAAAGAGGTATGGCGTATTATACCTTTGACAACGATGCAACACGGGTAACAGCTCAGAATAACCCTATTATTTTCATAAGACAGCTCTCTAAAAGCCCTTGTGTTATAGATGAGATTCAGCTCGTTCCTGAGGTTATTTCTGCTCTAAAAATTGTAGTAGATGAAAAAAACAAGACAGGAATGTTTTTACTTACAGGAAGTGCAGACCTTTTTAAAATGTCTGCTATTAGAGAGTCTTTAGCAGGTCGTATGGTTTCGGTATCCCTTTTTCCTCTCTCTTATTTTGAATTGAATTGTAGTCACAAGAATGCAGTAGACATGCTTTTTAATCAAAAAATCACTTCATTTAAATTTATAAAAAAAGAGTATGAATCTATGGTAGAACAGATGGTAACAGGTGGTTATCCCTCTGTTCAAGGCAAATCAGCACGTTCACAAGAGAGTTGGTTTGAGAGTTATATAGAAGCTAGAATAGAAAAAGATTTGTCTTTGGTCAAAAAAGTGAGTCAAGAGAATAAATCGGAGATTAACAAGCTTTTACGAATCTTGGCAACGATGACAAGTAACCTTTTAAAATACAGTTCTCTCTCTAAACATTTAAGCATTAAGGACACAACGGTAAAGTCAGATATTGAGATACTTGAAGCTCTTTTCTTACTGAAGCGAATTAATCCCTATTTTACCAATAGAGGTAAACGAGAGGTAAAAACACCAAAAGTTCAGTTTGTTGATACAGGTTTGGTTTCAAATTTAGTAGGCGTTGACACGCATTCGCTTATTGTCTCGCAAAGAGAGATGTTAGGAAACTTGATAGAAAATTTCATTTATTCTGAATTGCTAAAACATGGAACTTATTCTCAAAAGAGTATAAAAATCTACCATTATCGTGATGGAGATTTTGAAGTAGATCTGGTATTAGAACAAAAAAATGGAAACATCGTAGCCATAGAGGTAAAAGCATCTAGCGTACTTAAAACAGAGTACTTAAGAGGCTTAGTACGCTTGGCACAAAATGCAGGAGACAATTTTAAAGCAGGGTATATCTTTTATGGTGGAGATGAGATTTTACCTATGAGCAGAGATGGTTATGAGTTTTGGGCAATTCCTTTTGGGGTTTTGTTTGGGGAAGAGTGAAAATTAAATAGATGAAAGGATGAATATGAAGGTTACGAAAGAGGAATTACTAAAACTAATTCAAGAAAATCAAGATTTATCTCAGTTAGATGTTTCAGAAATTACTGATATGGAAGCATTGTTTAATAATTCTGAATTTAATAGAGATATTTCAAATCGGGATGTTTCTAATGTTATAACAATGAAAAGAATGTTTGCAAATTCAAAATTTAACCAAAATATTGATTGTTGGAATGTTTCCAAGGTAAAAGATATGTCTTTTATGTTTACTTATTCAGAATATAGGCATCATTTATTAAGTTGGGATGTATGGAAAAATGTAAATATGGATTATATGTTTTATGAATCAAATTATTTTCAAACAATTAATAGTAAACAAGATTTTCTTAACTATCAAGAAAAATGTAGAAAAATAGAGAAGAAGTTGGGTTGTCTTTCCCACTTATTTTATTTAAAGTAAATATTGAATCGGGAATAAAATGAATAGAATTTTACCTGCCGAATGGCAAAAACAAAGAGCCGTCTTAATGGCATTCCCTCATAAAAATAGTGACTGGAATAGTAATCTAAAATCAGCCCTTGTTCCGTTTATACGTATTGCACAAGCAATTGCCTATAAAGAGCCTGTTTATATTATTTGTGATAAAAAAGAGGATATTGCTGATTTATTTTGCTCTACTCGGAACATGAGTTTTATTGAGATAGAGACTAATGATACTTGGATTCGAGATTTTGGGTATATCTCTGTTTTTGAAGATGGAGAGATGAAGCTTTTGGACTTTACATTTGATGCTTGGGGTGGGAAGTTTGATGCGACTTTGGATAATAAAGTAAATAGGGCTTTTCATAAAAAAGGGTATATGGGAATTACGCCACTTGAAAGCATTGATTTTGTTTTAGAGGGTGGGGCGATTGAGTCGGATGGTTTGGGAACGATAATGACGACTTCGGCTTGTTTGTGTAATCTTAATCGTAATGGTGGGCTTTCTAAAGATGAGGTTGAAGAAAAATTAGCAGAATATTTGGGAGCTAAAAGGGTTTTATGGCTTGATTATGGCTATCTAGCAGGGGATGATACCGATTCGCATATTGATACTTTGGCTCGGTTTGTGAGTAAAGATACGATTATGTATGTTAAGTGTAGCGATGTAGAGGATGAACATTATATGGAACTTCAAAAAATGGAAGAGCAGTTAAAAGGGTTTAGGACTCTTGAAGATAAAAAATATAATTTAATTCCTTTGCCTATGGTTTCTGCAAAATTTGATGAAGATGGTAATAGATTACCTGCTACTTATGCCAATTTCTTGATTACAAGTGGAGCTTTGGTTTATCCTACTTATAGTGTAAAAGAAGATAAAGTTGTTTATAAAATATTTAAAGATTTTTTTAGAGACAAAGAGATAATTCCTGTGGAGTGTTCACGTTTAATCGAAGAAGGTGGTTCTTTACACTGCTCTACAATGCAGATTCCTTTTTAGAATTTAAAATACTATTACACAGCATCTCTCTACGAAATAAATCAACTTCCCCAAGCCGTAATGATTAGAAAGATGCTGAACAATAGTATTTTAGATTTATTTTGTTTTACTTCCAAAGTTTTGAGTCCAATAGACACCATACGTGCTGTCTTCATTTAATACAACGGCTACACCAACCTCTTTGTAGGTATCTTTCATAATATTGGTACAGTGTGCAGGGCTTTTTAACCATGCTTTCATTACCTCTTCTAAATCTTTTTGACCACCTGCAATATTTTCTCCTACAGAGTAGTAGTTTGTATATCCATTATTCATAATACGCTCAAAAAATTTACTAGCTTCTCCATCTCCTGTTATATCTGAATCTGTACCAGAACCTAAATGAGAAAAAGTATCACTTTGGGCTAAGTCTGTAGAGTGTTCTAGTGCCGAAGCATAAAGCTCATTGTTCCATGTAAGTGGATGAGTTGCCTCCATGAAACCACGATTTGGGTTATCAGGATAACAGTCTCTTGGAATTGAACGAGCTTTATTGATAGCATTTAAAAACTCTTGTTGAGTAATATCTATTTTTGTCATATTCATTTGGTTTAATGTTTGAGTTGGAGAGTTTGAAGAAGCTTCTCCACAACCAATTAAAAGAAAAGCAGAAAAGATAAGTAGATACGATTTATTTTTTAAAGTAAGCTCAAACATGATATTTCCTTTTTATTCTATGTTTTATATTGTGCAGTATAACAGAAATAAACTTAAAATAATATTTAATATAAAAAAATAATATTAAATAAATAATTCTTGCTTTTAAAAAATATGTTAAAATGAGTCAAAAAGTAAACAGATGAAAATTGCATTGATTCAAAAGAAATATCTTGAGAGTAAAGAGTTAACGGTAAAAGAGACGGTAAAAGATATAGAAGAGGCATCAAATGTAGGGGCAGAGTTAATTGTTTTGCAAGAGTTGCATCAAACTGAATATTTTTGTCAAAGTGAAGATGTCAAATTTTTTGATTATGCCTCTTCATGGGAAGAAGATATAAAGTTTTGGTCATTGATTGCAAAAGAGAACAGTGTAGTACTGGTTACCTCTCTGTTTGAGAAACGTACAGCAGGGCTTTACCACAATACAGCAGTTGTTTTTGATAAAGATGGTTCGGTAGCAGGTAAGTATCGAAAAATGCACATTCCTGATGACCCTGGATTTTATGAAAAATTTTATTTTACCCCTGGGGATTTGGGCTTTGAACCCATTCAGACTTCGGTAGGAAAGCTAGGCGTATTGATTTGTTGGGATCAATGGTATCCTGAAGCTTCACGCCTTATGACTCTAAAAGGGGCTGAACTGCTTATTTATCCTACGGCTATAGGTTGGTTTGATGAGGACAGCCAAGAAGAGAAAGCTCGGCAGTTGGATGCTTGGATAACAATCCAGCGTTCACATGCCATTGCCAATGGTGTTCCTGTGTTGTCTGTTAATCGTGTAGGGTTTGAAAAGGATTCAGCAGGTGTTATGGAGGGAATCCATTTTTGGGGGAACTCTTTTGTTTGTGACCCACAAGGTCAGATGTTAGCAAGAGCCAATAGTGATGAGACTATTGTTTATGCCGAGATTAATCATGAACGAACCAAAGAGGTTCGAGATATTTGGCCATTTTTACGTGACAGACGAATTGATGCTTATGGTAACGTGTTAAAACGCTATTGTGATTAGAGTTATAAACTCTCTGTTATATTTATTATAATTTGATAGAATAGATATAATGAAGAATAAATAGGAGTATTGCACATGAGTTATGAAGTATCTAAAGTAGTTAAAGGGGATGAGGTTGACTTTAAGAATCCATCAGCAGAATTTTATAAAGCAGTTGGAGGAGAAGAGGGAATGCGTGCATTGATGTATGATTTTTACGATATTATTTATGAGAGTGATATTGCACACTTTTTTCCTCAGGATGAAGATGAATTTCATGAGGTAAAAGTTAAAAATACACGGTTTTTTATTCAAATTTGTGGAGGACCAAAAGTTTACGAGAGTGAAACGGGTGGTATGAATTTGGATGAGTTTATGATTCGTTTGCATGATGATTTCTCAATATATGAAAAATCACGTTATGAGTGGTTGGGGTGTATGGAAGAAGCTTTACGAAAAGTGGATATGGATCAGAAAATCAAAGATGATTTTTGGGATTACTTAGAAAAATTTTCTAAATTGACGGTTAATACTTTTTCTGATGGTTCTGTCTATTATGCAGACTATAATCCTGGACAATAATTAATAAATAAAATTAATTCTAATTATTAACAGAAATCTTAGTCTTTTTTTCCTATACTTTATATAAATAATAGATAGGAAAATATATGATACGTATAAAAATATTAACAATTGGATTAACTGCTCTATTGCTTACTTCTTGTACCAAAGAGGTTAAAGAGACCATTAGCTATCCAGTCGGTGTAGATAGACCAAGTTTAACTCCCTACGAGCTAAATGTTATTTCTGATAGAATCTATAAAAATGAGACAGGTGGAAATGCAAAATATTTAATGTATTGGTCTCCAAATGAAGATTTTGCTTCGTTGGGAATAGGGCATTTTATTTGGTATCCCAAAAATGAGCCAAAACGTTTTGATGAAACTTTTCCTTCTATGATAGATTATTACGTTGCTAATAAAGTAGAGATTCCAAAATGGCTATTACAAGCACGGAAAATTGGAGCTCCGTGGAGAAACAAAGAGGTATTTGAACGAGCAAGATCAGATAAAGAGTTTCAGCAGTTAAAAACCATACTGATGAACACTAAAGCATTACAGACACAGTTCTTTTTTGATCGAGTGCATGCATCAATTCCAGAGATTATTGCTCATGTCGCACCAGAGTATAGAAAACATATTACTTCCAATTATAATGCCTTGGTTAATACCACAGGAGGGTTGTATCCTTTAATTGACTATATTAATTTTAAAGGTAAAGGAATAAAAGCAACAGAACGTTATAACAACCAAGGGTGGGGACTGCTTCAAGTACTTAAAAACATGAGACCTGTACAAAAAGGAGCTGGTTCATTAGCCGAGTTTTCGAGGGTTGCATACCTAATGTTAGAGCGTCGTGTTAGAAATTCTCCTATAGAGAAAAATGAAAAAAAATGGCTTCTTGGTTGGAAGAAACGTACCGATACCTATAGAACACCAATTCTTTAATAAACTTTGAGTTCATTTTACTTTTTCTAATAAAGATTAGAAAAAGTATTGAAAGTGAATTTTATAAACACAAAATTATAGTTAAAGTGATATAATATTAAGCTATTTTGTTAGAGTTTATTTTTGTTGTAAAATGTTTTTTGTAATTTTTTACTATTTTACATGTTTAAGGAGGCATAAGTGAGAGAGATATTACTTGTTGGATTATCGGCAATATTGGGGTATATTGTCTTTTCTGCATTCAGTATGACAGGAAGTTCCCAAGAGGCTTTTCGTAGAATTATAGAACAGCCACATACGAATATGCAGTTGCAACAAGAGTTAGCATTCTCTAAGCTTGCCAATGAAAAAGAGGCCAGGTTAGTTGTTCTTGATAATGAGCATAAAAAAGCTCAACTAAAAACTTATGAAAATATTAAAATCAATGAAACAGAGAATAATACAAAAGTTACTTTAAAAGAGATTGATTATAAGACACAGTCTACTATAGCAAATATGAAATTTCAAGCTGAAGCTGTAGAGACAACAAAAAGAAATTATACGTATATAGCTATTGCTATTCTTCTCTTTTTTCTTATCTTTATCTATTTACGATACCAAAAATATTTATCAACAATGGAGTTAGAAAAAGAGACAGAGTACCGAGAAATGATTGCTAAAAAAGAGTATGCAGAGAAAATCTTAAATCTATTAGCAACAGGGAATCTGACTTTTGAAACGGAACGAAAACTTCTTAAGGTTTTAGATGAACTAAACGGTAAAAAAGTAGAAGAGAAAGCTCCTGTTCTTTATCATCCTAATCCTGAAATTGCTCAATTGAATTCTGGAAATGAAAAAAAATATTTAGATATTTAATTCTTTTTCAATTTTAATTCAAATATATTTTTTCCATTTTTGTGAAAATAGTTTAGTTTATAATTTAATCTACCCACAATGTTATAAACAATGTAGAGTCCCAATCCAAAACCACTGTTTCGTTTCTCTTCTTGTGTAAAAGGTTCAAGATAATAGGAGAGAGGATGTTCCAAACTTTTTCCTATTGAAATAACTTGAATACTCTCTTGGTTTGCTATAACCGTTGTTTCCTCTTCTCCATATTTTAAAGCATTATCTAAAAGGTTTTTAACGGCTAAAGCGAGTAACTTTCTATCTGTCGTTAGCGTTGCATCTTCAATATGAATATTGAGTTTATTTTTATTGGAAAGTAGCAAAGTGATACTGTTGTCTATAATTTTGTTGAGTGTTGTTTCCCTCATAAGTGGTTGAAAGTCTTGAGTGGTCAGGCGTTCAACATGGGCTAACTCTTCGATAAGTTCATTCATACGTTCAAAAGCACGTATGAGGGTCTCTTTTCCTATGCCATCTTCGACCATTTCTGTTGCTATTCGCCCTCGTGTAATGGGTGTTTTTAACTCATGCATCATGTTTCGCATAAAAAGATTTTTAGAGTCAAGTAGGGTACGTATATGGTGTATCGCATTATCAAAACTTTGTGCAATTTTACCTATTTCATCATTACTTTTTTGGGTAATTTTTATATTCATGTTTCCATTAGCAAACTCTTCTATTTTTTTATTTAATTTTTTAAGAGGAGTTAATTTTCGGATAATAGCCACATAGAGAAAGATAAATAAGATAGCAATGAGTACAGCAATTAAAATAGTAATTTGAATACGTAAGCTTTTAGCTTGCATGTCTTTTAACATAAGGTTGTATCCATAACGTTTTAGATAGATATATTTGTTTTTTCCAATGGCAAGAATTTGCATAATGCCATAGACAGATTCTCCTCCAAAAACAACTGTACCTTTACTCAAAATAAGTAGACGACTCTCATTTAGAGCAACGGGTTTAACATGGAAGTTTTGATAAAACTTCTTTTTGTCCTCTTCTGTAGGGTTTAACTGAGCTGTAGAGAGTAGAATATTAGAAATAAGTTTATAACGGTTTAGCTCATCTTTTTTCTGTTTTTCTTTATCCCATGAGATAAAAAGAAACAGAGCCGTTACAAGTAGAGATAGAACCAAGGCAAAAAGGGTGTTGATAAAAGCAGAAACAGAGATATTTTTCATAATATTTCTCATAAGAGAGAGACCTTTAAACTTTTTCGGTTAAAAGATAGCCAATACCTCGAACAGGTTTTATATAAGAGTTTTTATTGTCAACAAGTGAAAGTTTTTGTCTTATTCTTGATATGATTACATCAATGTTTTTAATAGAGCTGTTGTCGTCAATATGTTCAGAATCATAGAGTAGATGTTCTCTAGATACAGCAGAGTTCTTTTGTTGAATTAAAATAGATAAAATATCAAATTCAGCAGCTGTTAATTCAAGTAGTATATTTTTAAAAATAACATGACGTGCATCACTATTGAGTTCAAAAAGAGAATCATTTTCTGAATCTTTCTTTGTATTTTGAGTTCTTCTTAATATTGTCTTAATACGCGTGACCAATTCTCGTGGATCATACGGTTTTGGCATATAATCATCTGCTCCACGCTCCATTGCAATTACTTTATCGGTAATATCATCTCGTGCAGAAGAGACAATAATAGGAATAGAAGAGTGACTTCGTATTTTAGGAATGACTTCAAGACCATCAATCCCAGGTAAGGTTAAATCTAAAATAATCAAATCAAATTCATTTTGGGTTAGCAAAGAGAGACCCATGTATGGCTCTTCAGCAGACATTACTGTTATGTCAAATTTATTAAGATATTCAGTTAAAATTTGGGAAATTTCATAATCATCTTCTATCATTAAAATTTTTATAATAATAAATCCTTATTTTTATAATTGAGGGGGTATCATATCAAGAGAAGGTTTAAGGTAAGATAGAATATTATCAGCATTGCTCACAAGGGCTATTACAAAGGAGGTCTAAATATGTTCTATCAAGGGAGTATATTTCAAAGGAGTTCAATTACATACTTAATCTTGTGAACAATGCTGATAACATCTTTTCTTCTTAACCGTATTATAATAGATAAGTGTTAATAATCAAACAATGGAATATTAATGAATAGTTAATGGTCTACTATGTTATACTATAAAAGAACTATTAACAAAAGGATTTATGTGGAATTTTGGAACCATATTTATGAACATTTTAATCCCGTAGCTATTGATTTTGGCTTTATCTCTATACATTGGTATGGGATTATGTATATCTCTGCATTGCTAACCGCATTATGGTTTGCAAAATGGATTATTAAAAAAGATAATATGCCTATTTCAGAGCTTTTACTTGATAACTATTTTATTTGGATTGAAGTGGGTATTATTTTAGGCGCACGAATTTGGTACATACTCTTTTATGACCCGAATACATCGTACTATTTAACGCAACCTTGGCAGATATTTAATCCTTTTTCAAATGGAGAATTTGTAGGTATACGAGGCATGAGTTATCATGGAGCTGTAGTGGGGGCAGGAGTTGGCTCTTATCTCTTCTCTCGAAGAAATCCTGGTCAAATATTTAAGATACTTGATGTGGTAGCACTTGCCGTGCCTGTAGGTTTTGTGTTTGGGCGTATTGGAAACTTTTTGAATCAAGAGTTGGTGGGAAGAGCTACTGATGTTCCTTGGGGAATTTATGTAGATGGTCTACTTCGACACCCTTCTCAATTATACGAAGGGTTTTTAGAAGGAATTGTTATTGCTATACTTATCTATCTTTATAGAAAGAAAAAAAAGTTTGATGGAGCATTAATTGGTATTTATGGTGTGCTTTATGGAACAGCTCGATTTATAGTAGAGTTTTGGAGAGAACCCGATTTTCAGTTGGGGTATCTTTATGGGGATTGGCTTACCATGGGGCAGATACAGAGTTTTATAATGATTCTTTTATCTGTAGCTATCTATTTTGTATTCCAAATATTAAGTAAAAGAGCCATTAAGGTTAAATAATATTATTTTATAATATAAAATGTTTTGTTATGTTTAATCGTAATAATGCTATAATTTTTTAATTAAAGTTAGGAGTATTTATGAAAAAATTAAATATAACGTTATTGAGCATTTTTGCAACAGGTACAATGTATGCAGGTGGTACATTTGTAGAGCCTGTTTATGAGACTGAGGATATTGTCTTTGCAGAAGAGGCTGTAATAGAAGAGTATCCTATTGAGGAGTATGTAGCACCTGTTGAAGAGTATGTTGAACCTGTTCAGGAGTATGTCGAACCACCTGTTGAAGAAGTAGTTATTAAAGAACCTGTTGTTGTTCCTCCTCCTCCAAAACCTATTAAAGATATTAAAACAAATGGTTTATATGCAGGTATTGGTATCTCTACGGCAAAATTTAAAACAAACTGTCAAAAAAGTGGTACAGGTACATGTTCAAAATCAGGAACAGATAAAACAGTAGGTCTTATGGGAAGAGTTGGTTACGATGTTAATCAATATATTGGAGTAGAAGCCAGAGGAATTAGAACCAATTGGAAATCTGATGGTGGAAAAGTTAAGCATGTAGGTATTTTTGTAAAACCTATGATTCCTGTAGGAGAGTCAAGCAATATTTATGCTTTAGCAGGTATTGCTAAAACAACAACTCAAGGTAATAAGCAACGAGTTGATTCTAAAAGCTTTGCTTGGGGTGTCGGTGCAGAGTATGATATTTCTGAAGATACTGCAAAAGATGGTCGTTATAATAGAGCGTTTGATGGACATGGAGACCAAGAGAAGGGTTTAGGTGTTTTTGCTGATTATGAACGTTTGATTCAAAAATCAGGTTCTCCTGACCTTGATACGGTTAATGTTGGTCTAACTTATGACTTTTAATTAACTGTTTTTGCCCCTATTAGGGGCATTCTTTCCCATAAAGCTCAATATAAAGTCTGGTTATAGCAATTAAAAAGGCTGTAATTGCTGGCCCTAAAATCATTCCCCAAAATCCGTAAGAACTCATTCCTGCTAAAATAGAGAAGAAGATAAGCAGTTCATTAATTTTAATAGAACTATGAAGAATATCTTCTTTTATATACTTAATAATCATTGGTTTAATAAATGTATCGGCAATAATAGAGATAACAATAACAGAATACAGAGCAATGACAAGAGCCGTTTGGTCATCAGAGTAACTCCATGCATAGAGAGAGACAGGAACCCATACAACAGCTCCACCAATAATAGGAATAAGTGAGGCAAATCCATATATTGTTCCTAATAAAAGACCATTAAATCCATAGTAACTGCTTATAAGACCAAAGAGTATACCTTCAAAAATAGCTGTAACAACAATAGAGTAGAAGACAACTTCCATAGTAGAGGATATTTCTGTTAAAATTTTTGTCCCTTTTCTATCAGAAAGAGGAAAAAGTGCTTGAATAAGTATAAAAAATTGTTCTGAATAGAGGTTAATAAAATAGTAAAAAAGTGTTACAAAAAAAGTATTTTTGACAAACTCAACACCCATTGTTCCTGCATTTTTTAATGTACCAAATAGGCTTAAGATTTTTTCACTCTCTATATTATAATCAATGGACTCTTTTAACATGGGTATTTTATCAAGCTGTGTAATAATTTTAGAAAGAATGTTTGTAATAATCTCTTTATCTATATTTACCATATAGTGTATTCCAATGGTTGCAATGTAGGATATAGGTACAAAAAGAATAATAAGCAGTAAAAAGCTTAGAATTAAAGAGCTTATATATCGAGATGAAATTTTATGTCTTAACTTATAGTGCAGGTTTGCTGTTGCCATGGTCAAGAGTAGGGCAACAACAAAAGAGAGCAGAAAAGGTTTGTAGATACTGTACGCACCTAAAATTGCAAATGCAAAAAGTACAGCCGTTATGTATTCATTTTTTCTCATAAAAGTTTATCACTATCTTGTGAATTAAGTCTAAAGTGTATGTACGACTTTTCTGTTGCAATGCGTCCACGAGCTGTCCGTTCTATGTATCCATTTGCCAAAAGATAGGGTTCTAAGACATCTTCTATTGTCCCTTCATCTTCACTTAACGCTGCTGCAATGGTACTTAAACCCATAGGTTTTCCTTTTGCAGAGATAAGAAACTCTAGTAGTCGTATATCCTCTTCATCAAAACCTAAATCGTTAACACCTAATTGGTCAAGCCCATATTGAGTTGTTTTGAGTTGAATATTTTGTTCATTGGCTACTTCTGCAAAGTCTCGAATACGTCTTAAGAGTCGTAATGCTAATCGTGGAGTTCCACGGCTTCGTTTTGCTATTTCATAAGAAGCTTTTTGATTTGTAATTTTATCAAGTTTTATAGATGCTAATCTAATAATTTCTCCTAACTCTTCAGCAGAGTAGAATTGCATTCTAAAGTGCATTCCAAACCGTTCACGCAGAGGATGAGAGAGCATACCTGCACGAGTGGTTGCACCAATGAGTGTAAATCTTGGAAGTTCTATTTTTACTGTTTGTGCAGCAGGACCTGAACCAATAATAATGTCCAATCGAAAATCTTCCATAGCAGAGTATAAAATCTCTTCAATTGCAGGAGACATTCGATGAATCTCATCTATAAAAAGGATGTCTCCCTCTTCAATATTGGTTAAAATAGCGGCTAAGTCGCCTGATTTTTCTATCATTGGTGCAGCAGTAGTTTTGATTTGAGCATTCATCTCGGTTGCAATAAGATTAGCAATGGTTGTTTTCCCAAGCCCTGGAGGACCAAAAAAAAGAATATGGTCAAGTGCCTCTTCTCTTTTTCGACTTGCTTCAATAAAAACTTTTAGATTTTTTTTAATTTGCCCTTGACCAATATACTCATCCCAAGAAGAGGGTCGCAAAGAGACCTCTTCTATGTATTCATTATCAAATTTTTCTATCTCAACTATACGTTCCACTATAACCTTTACACCTAGATATTTTTCTCGATGAAATAATACTCTTTTCTATGTTATAGCAGGATTTACTTTAACTTATAGTTTGGGTTTAATAAGTGAACTCATCAGTTGGAAATTCTCTGTTTTTTACTTCACTGGTGTATTGTACTAAATTTTCACGAATTACTTTTGCTCCATTACAATATTGCTTAACAAATTTTGGTTTAAATGCTTCAAAGAAACCAAACATATCAGACCAAACTAATACTTGTCCATCCGTATCAAGACCTGCACCTATACCAATAGTAGGAATATTAATAGCATCTGTAATCGCTTTGGCTGCTTCTGCTTTAACCCCTTCAACCACAATAGCAAATGCTCCTGCTGATTCTAAGGCCCGTGCATCTTCAACCAAAGAGGCAATATCGGTTTTATCTTTTCCTCGTACTTTATAGCCACCGTCAGAGCGAACAAATTGTGGCATCAAACCAATATGACCAAGAACAGCAATGGAATTATCACTGAGAGCTTTTACAATATTTGCTCTCTCTTTTCCACCTTCTATTTTAACAGCTTGGGCATTGGTCTCTTGATAGGCTCTTGTTGCATTTTTTACAGCATCAACTTTATTGGTGTATGACCCAAATGGCATGTCTAAAACAATCAGAGGTAGAGATGCCCCATTACATACTGCTTGAGTATGATAAATCATTTGATCCATTGTGGCACTTAGCGTGTCATCTTTGCCAAAGAAGCTCATGTTTAGGCTGTCTCCTACCAAAATCATATCTACCTCTCCATCAAAGAGTTTGGCAAATAGGGCATCATAGGCAGTAACCATGGTTATTGGTTCAACACCTTTCATTTTAGCAATTGTTGTTAATGTTACTTTTTTCGCAACTTTTTTGGTTTGAATACTCATTATTTTTCTACCTTATAATGGATTGATTTAACTGTTTTATCAAAAAAATGTATAATAGCACTATTAATTTAGAAAAGAGTTTATATTGAAAAATTTAGTTGCATATATTACCACAGGTTACCCTTCGTTAGAGTTCACAGTTGATATGGCATTAGCCTTAGCCGAAGCAGGGGTTGATACCCTAGAGTTGGGTATGCCTTTTTCTGACCCAGTGGCAGATGGACCTGTAATAGAAAAAGCAAATCTTAAAGCATTGCAAGGAGGATTTAAATTGGATGACCTTTTTAAAGCTTCAAAAGAGATTGCTCCTCATATTGATACCTTATGGATGGGGTATTTTAACCCTTTTTACCATAAAGGGATGGAATTCTTTATAGAGCAAGCAAAGCAGAGTGGGGTTAACGGATTTATTATTCCTGATTTACCACTAGAAGAGGCTCTTCCTTATAAACCAATGATGAAAGAGGCAAATTTATCACTGATAGATTTTATTGCTCCTACAGATAGCAAAGAAAGAATCAAGCAAATTGTAACCGATTCTCAGAAGTTTATCTATTTAGTAGCGTATGCAGGAATCACGGGTTCAGGACAAAGTGAAGATTTACAACCAATTATTACAGATATAAAAGAGTACACCAACACCCCCATCTATGTAGGCTTTGGAGTTAACGAAAAAACAGCCAAAGAGAAGGCAAAAGGTGTAGATGGTGTTATTGTTGGTTCGGCTTTTGTCAATGTTCTTTTGGATGATGGACTCAATAATAGTCAAAAAATTCAAAAAGTGTCACAATTTGCGAAAGAAATTAAAGAAAAGATTAATGAATAACAGAAAAAAATGATATAATTAAATTAACTTTAAAATAATATATTAGGAGTTAATTTTTATGAAAAAAACAGCTTTAGAGGATTTGGATATAAAAATCTCTCTGGTATTAGAGAGATATGCTTGGTTAAAGCGAGAACACACCTCATTAAAAGAGGATAATAATGAATTAAAAAAAGAGATAAAGGCTCTAAATCTTTTTGTTGCAGAGAAGAATCAAATTATTCACAAATTAAAAGAAGAAGATGAGTTCAAAGAGTTAGAATTTGAAGATATTGCTTTTCGAATTAGTGAAGCAATGGGATTAATCGATAAAAAAGAGGCTGTGGCTTTTGCCTAAAATAGGCTTTTCCTTATCTTGACATAATAGAGAAATAGTGTTATAATAACAATTCCTCTGTAGATAATAGACATTCTTTACACGAATTATGGGGATGACTTGGTTTCGACTGGAGTAGTCGGAGCTATGTGCATGTCGGACTGAGCATTTCCGTTACACGGCTCAAATTGCATAACTGCAAACAATACAGATTACCGTCCAGCTTACGCAGTAGCGTAAGTTTACCCCGAGCGATCGGAGGACTGCCTTACCGACAAGTTCCATCTTACTCGGATTTTAGGCATCA
>Ga0256826_1001100_pt1 | contig 16719 bp, 16 predicted proteins | sample CV79metaG_FD_185975 | JGI IMG/M metagenome (GOLD analysis project Ga0256826, IMG submission 185975) | Hydrothermal vent microbial communities from East Pacific Rise, Pacific Ocean - CV79 | ecosystem: Environmental > Aquatic > Marine > Hydrothermal vents | place: Pacific Ocean: East Pacific Rise...
AGAGTGATTCTAACTCAACCTGCGAGCACGTCGACACAATGAGTGAAGGCAGAATAGTTGAGACTCACTATGATGACATAGTTCTTTTTAATGTCTACTTCCCAAATGGTCAAAAAGATGAAGAGCGTCTCGCTTATAAGATGAAATTTTACGATGATTTTTTAGCACATTGTGAAGCTCTTCGAGAAGAGGGGAAATCCATAGTCATCTGTGGGGATGTCAACACAGCACACAAAGAGATAGACCTCAAAAATCCAAAAGCAAACTCTAAAACATCAGGTTTTTTACCTATTGAGAGAGAGTGGATGGACAGACTCGTAGAACATGGTTACATAGACACATTCAGATATGTAAACGGCGATGAAGTAGATAGATACAGCTGGTGGTCATATCGCTCAGGGGCACGTTTAAAAAATGTTGGCTGGAGAATTGACTACTTTTTTATTAGTGACGACTTAGCTGAAAGCCTAGAAGATGCTTTCATACTAGACTACATCACAGGTAGTGACCACTGTCCTGTAGGCATTAGACTCTCTATTTAAAAAAACTTCCGGCACTTAGATAAAAAAGTATTGTCTTGTTAGCATTTATAGTGTGTGAAAGTCCTGAAAAATCTGTATATGAAACTTCATCTATTATCGGGATTTTTATCCCTGCTCCAACTGGAATACCTTTAAAAAAAGTATCACTGTTAAAAGCAAGCCAAAAATCTACCTTTTTAAAACCTGATGAATTTGTAAAACCATTTTGTGTAGTTTCATCTGTATTAAAATATGTCAACTTCATATTTGTACGTATCTTATCATTTAAAAGGCAGGGTCTTGAAAATCCAACCATTGCTGTAAGTGAATCACCCATTACTTTCTCATCATTTAAGGTATAAGAGAAAAGAGCATGAGCTCTAAAGTAAGCTAAATCTTTAGCAAAATTATGAGACAGAGTATAAGCACTTTTACCAAGTCCTAAACCTTTATTCTCATCCCCTGTAGTTGTTTTATACCTAAAGGTTGAAATATTAAGTCCATATTCAGAACTGAAATTTCCAAAATGGTAGTTAACACCAACTGAGATATCACCTAGACCACTATTGCTTTCATTTAAAAAGCCATAGTTACTTACTTTTACTATAGGTAAACTTGCTTCAATTCCAATATTATCAGTAATATTATATCCCGCTGGAATATTTATGACTGATACATCACCTGAGTAAATAAACTGAGCACTTACAGCTGCTTTTTTATCGTTATTTGCTAGACTCATTTTTGCAGGACTTATGATAATCTCATTTAGTGCACTCTGGTCAGCTACAACCGTAACACTCTCAGTTGTACACTCCTCTTGATTATATTCATTACAGTGGTAAGATGATGCAAAAAGGGATGCAGATGCAAATAGAGATATTAAAATAACTTTTTTCATAAGAGTTTTTCCTTAGTTTAGTTTACCTCTATGCTATAACTTTCTAACTTAATGACTACTTAGCTTTAGGTCTAAAAGCTTTTATAACTTCTTCGTTAGTCTCCATAAAAGGTCCTTCTAAAAGGTCAATACAGTAAGGTACTGCTGGAAAAACTGCATCTAAACACTCACGGATTGACTTTGGTTTTCCAGGTAGGTTAATAATTAAAGATTTTCCTCTAATACCTGCTGTTTGACGAGACAAAATTGCAGTAGGAACATACTGTAGGCTCACTTGACGCATTAGCTCACCAAATCCTGGCATCATCTTCTGACAGACATTCTCAGTCGCTTCTGGTGTTACATCACGTAGTGCTGGGCCTGTTCCTCCAGTTGTAACAACTAAACAGCACCCTGCTTCATCACATAACTCTTTCATAGTAGCTTCTAAAACATCTTGCTCATCAGGAATACATCTGTAAACTATTTCAAACTCACTTGTTAAATAATCTTTCATCGTATCTTGAATTGCTACACCTGAAATATCTTCGTAAATTCCTTTACTTGCTCTGTCACTTGCTGTTATTACGCCTATTTTAATTTCACTCATATTTATTTATTCCTTTATTTTGTTTGTAAAAAATGGTTTGCATTTTTAATATATGTCACGGTACCTACTTCTAAGAAAAATTCTCTAGCACCTACAACATCTATTACACTATCTTTTTCACCTAAGTAAATCTCTATAGCGACACCCTTCTCTTCTAGTTCTCTGAGTTTTTCTATATTCCACTTATAGAAAAGCACCTCATTTAATTCCTCTAAGTGAGATTCACAATGCTCTACACTCTTTTTCTCATAAGGAGCAAAGCAAGAGCTTACAAAAGCTTCTAAATAAGCTTTAGGACTACGTTTATAGCCCATTAGTTGCATTCTTTTAAACTTATCAGATTTTGTTTGAAAAAAGGCAGGGGAAAAGAGTTGCAGTCGCTCTACTCTTTTGCCACTCATTACAACTCTATATGTTTCTTCAAAAGCTTTAATAGCACCATAACTAAAACCAGTTATAGTGTACTCTAGAGGACTCAAGTATGCATCAAAAAATACAACATCATTTTTTAAAGAGAACCCACTAAAGAACTGCATCTAAGAAAAGAACCTAGAGAAGAAACCTTTTGATTTTCCTATCTCTTTATCAATCATTTTAAAGTAGCCATCTATACCAAGTAGCCCTACTTCTGCATTTTTAACCATTTTATCTTTTCCTATAACAACAGTTAGAGGTACACTTCTTACCATGAATTTAGTTGAAAGTTTTGGGTTTTGGGCTGAGTTTACCTTTGCTACAACTACCTCTTCATCTCTGTAGTGCTCGGCAAGATTAGGTAAGTAGCTTAGAAGTGTCTGGCATGGAGGACAACTATTGCTGTAAAAGTCTATAAATACAACAGAGTCTGTCTCCTCCATAAACTTAGCATAGTTTGAATCTGTTAACTCTAAAATATCTGACACTCTATTTTTCCTTTATATAACTTCATTTATATATTTTAAAACATCTACTTTTGAGATACTTTCTCTCTCATTAAGAACTACTTCCACCTCTTCTATTGGCTTAGAGAGTTTTTTTAACAGCACTAAGGTCTCCTCGTAAAGTCTTCCAATTATAAGCTCTTCTTCATGGTCCGCTGGTAGAAGTGAGTTACCCATTCCATACTCACTGCACATACTTTTGACAAGCTCTTTGGCCTCATCTAAGTCTCCCTTAGCACTACTTGCATGCTCTTTGTACTTCAACGAACAAGCCACAATTCCACCTAAAAGCATCTTAACACGTGCTTCAAGTTCATGTTTAATAAGTGGGTCATTTGTAGATGGTGTCAATTTCTCATTTGAGAGCATTATCTTCTCAAATGCCATATCAAAGTATGTAGCAGTCACTACTTTACCTGCTTGGTAAGTCACTCTATACTCTTTTTGTTTCTTACTCATCATAAGAAGTTTTTTCTTTCCAAACATCACCTTATCTTTAACTGCATGAAAATGCTCAAGTGTCATGTGGTAGTCATTCTGTCTTATAGAGAGAAGTGCTGCTTCATTGACAAGAGTTGCCAGAGATGCACCATTAAAACCTACTGTCATACTTGCTAAAACTTTTACATCTAACTCATGAGGAACTTTGGCTAAATACTTCTCTAAAATCGACTCACGTTCACGCTTTGTTGGGAGTTCTACAAAAACACGTCTGTCAAATCTTCCTGCACGAAGTAGTGCTGAGTCCAAGATATCTATTTTGTTTGTAGCAGCAACTACAATGACATTACTTGAACCTTCAAAACCATCCATCTCTGTAAGAAGCTGGTTAAGTGTAGCCTCTCGCTCATCATTTCTCTCTCCGCTACGTTTTTTACCAACTGCATCTATTTCATCTATAAAAATAATAGAAGGGGAGTTCTTTTTTGCCGCTGAGAAGAGTTCGTGTACACGTTTGGCACCCATTCCAACATAAATCTGAACAAAAGAGGCACCACTCTGGTAGTAAAATGGTACACCAGCTTCATGTGCAACTGCTTTTGCTATCATAGTTTTACCAACACCAGGAGGGCCTACAAGCAAAACACCACGAGGCATACGAGCACCAAAACTTTTATATTTTTTGGGATTTTTCATAAAATCTATAATCTCTTCTAGCTCCATCTTTACATCAGAAATTCCACCAATATCATTAAAAGAGACATCACTAGTTATCGGTTTTATAGGTGAGCTAGAAGAGAGGTCTGCACTACTTCGTCCAGAACCCATTGAACCCATCTCTAAAGAGCCTGATTCTTCTTGTTTTTGCCACCATCTTAGAGCTAATGTACCTAAACCTAAAAAGAGTACGCCAAAAAGAATATAGAGTATAACATTCGACGCACTCTGAACTTCAACCTTGTAATCAATAAACATCTTCGGATTTACCTGAGAAGAGGCAATTTTGTAAAAGTCTGTTTTTGTTCTGAGGTAAACATACTCTTTTGAGACTATTACCTTCTCTACTGTATGGTTATCGAGTATTTTCTTTGCATCGTTGAGTGTAATTGAGTCGGAATTGTCTCTTAAAATCGCAAAAAGTACCAAGGCTATGATTACAAAAGCTGAAACGTAGAGCGCAATACGATTCGTTTTAGAGTTTAGCATAGTTAAAATCTCCTCTTCTCTCGTAGTTTTGAATGTTTATCCAGTTTCCTACTAAATCCTCTTTTGACTCTACAATTATCTTGTTAAAGTGCTGGTCAAGTCCATGGTAGAGTCCATCTTTTTCACTCTCTATTAAAACATCTAACTCCCCACCAAAAGAGTCTCTAAATATTCTGTTTTTCTCTTTTATGAGGTCTTCAAGTTCATGAAGTCTCTCTTTGGCTACTTTACCATTGACTTCTGGCTTCATAAAGGCAGACTGTGTGCCATCACGTTTAGAGTATGTAAAGGCATGTATGTGAGTCAGCGGCAGTTCTCTTGCATGCTGCATCGCTTCATTCCATAACTCAGGAGTCTCTCCAGGATGCCCTGTAATAAAGTCTGTCCCTATAGCAAAACCTTTCTCAGAAAGAAGTTCAAAAAGCTCTCTATCTTGCTTATAAACATTTCTTCTATTCATAAGTTTTAGCATTGTTGGAGAGGTGTGTTGTAGAGCAATGTGCAGATGTCTCTCTAACCAAGGCTCACCCAGAACCTCTTTAAACTCATCGGTAATCTGAATAGGCTCAACACTCCCTAGTCTAATTCTACGAACACCCCGAATTTGAGATATTTTTTTCATCAGTTTTGCTAAAGAAGTTTTAGAGTCAACTCCGTAGCTACCCACGTTGGTACCCGTTAAAACGAACTCTCCAAAACCATTGAGTGCAAGTCTTGTAATCTGCTCTAAAATCTGAGCCTCGCTCATACTTCTAGCGTCACCCCGAACAAAAGGAATAATACAGTAGGAACATCTAAAGTTACACCCCTCTTGGATTTTAATAAAAGCTCTGCTCTTTCCTACAAAATCATCTACAATCGCATCATCCACAAAATTCAAATCTCCTGGGTCATAAAAAGGTTTCTCTTGAGAAAGCATAAAGTCAATTTTCTGTTTTTCACTTTGACCAAAGACACCGTGAATCCTCTTCTCTTTAAGGAGTTTCTCGCCCTTTGTATGTGCTCCACAACCCGTTAAGAAGAGCTTAGCCTCACTACTTTTTTCTACATGAGAGATGTATGAACGTACATGAGAGTCTGCACCATTTGTCACGGTGCAAGAGTTAATCACTATGGCATCAGCCTCAGCCTCGTTTTGTGTTATCTCATACTCTTTAAGAGCACCCATCATCACTTGTGAGTCATAAAGATTTGTACGGCAACCGAAGGTCTTAAAGTATACTTTTTTCATTTACACTAACTCACTATTATGTTCTATTGGCTTATCATCCTGCATAGATACATTAAGTTGTTGTGTAGGGTATGCAATTGTTATGTCATCTTCTGCATTAAATGCCATAACAATTTCTGTTGAGATAACACTTCGAAGTGTTAAAGTTCCATATGCATTTGTTAGATACCATGCTTCAATATCCATACCATTTGCTTCTATAAAAGAGAATATACGAGGTTCAACATTTGTATTTTTAAGACTGTAGTGTTGGCGTAATTTGTTGAGCTGTTTTCTTGTAATTTCTGTGTACCCTTTAGAAAATTTTCTTGTAATCTCTTTAGCAATATGCATCGCTTTTTTATGATTAGAATCAAAAGTAATAGTAATCTTTACACCATCCCAAACAGTCTTGAGTGAGTTGTGTGTATAGTTAGCGATCATACGAGTAAATACATAGTTATTAGGTACAAATATAATACGACCTGCACGACGATTTTGCATAATTGATGTCAAGGTAATATCTTCAAGTATAGTCATACGAAGCAGTGAAATATCCATAACATCACCTACATATTTCATACCATCCATATCTACACGGATTCTATCTCCAACGTGGATACTCCCACCAAAAACAATTACAAGCCAACCTAAGATACTCATAAACCAATCTTTCATAGCAATCGCGATACCCGCAGATGCAAACCCTAATATGGTTACAAGATAACTGGCATTTTCTATATAATTAAAAAAGAGAATAAGTATAATAACCGTATAGTTTGTAAATGTTATGATTTTATTTGCCATATAGAAGCGTTCATGATCTGTAATATATCTTTTAATAGCAAGCTTAAGAGATGTGAATACAAGAAATACTACGAGAACGATAATACCTATATTTATAAGTCTATATGTCTGTTTTTCAATACTTTTATTAATCCCAGCTTCACGTATTTCTAAACGTTTTTGATAAACCTCTGAAGTAACTTTTATGGTGTCTAGAGCTGTTTCAAAACGTTTAAGTTGTTTCCTCTTTAACTCTGCATTTTTTGTATACTCTTTTTTTGTATCCAGGGGTTTAATTTTTTCATAAATGGCATTCTCTTTTCTAAAGAGTTTAATCAACTCTATGAGTTTTTCTTTTTTTGCTATGTAGTCACTAAAATCTGCATTTTGTGTTTTAATGAGCGAGATACCTGTGAAAATCTCAATAGGATTTGAAATCTCTTGTGCCTCTTTAATCTCTGGTGGTGTAAGTAACTTTGAAAAAGGTGCAGTTCCTTTTTTATTTAGTTTTCCTATCTGAGAAGCTAAAATCTTCTCTTTTGATACGAGAGCATTAAGTTCATCCATATCAGTCACTGATTTAGCACTCTCTTGTAAAAATTCAATTCTACTCTTGATATTTTCTAATTTAGCTCTAATATCAAGAGAAGTCATATAAGAAGCATAAGACTTCATCCATACTTTCTCTTGAGATATAGACTCTTCTATAGCTGCTAACTCAGAAAGATACTTATAGATTTTCTCTTTTTTAGCTTCCTCTTTCTCTTGCTCTTTTTTAGCTTTAATCTTTTTTTGTTTTAACTTGGCCTGCTTAATGCCATCTTGTTTAATTTTTTCAACTTCAGCAGAAACCTTTGGTTGTTCAACACTAAGGTTTGCATCTGCAAAAAGCGAAATACTTAGGAGTAAAGAGAGGAGAAGTGTATGTATCATCGAGCATCTCCAAACTGAGTTAAGACAGATAATATGAGACTCTTCTCACACTTATCTGTAATTTTAACATCCCCTAAACCTACAGGAAGTATAAAAGTTATTGCACTATCTGAACTCTTTTTATCAAGAAAAAATGTCTCATAAAAACTCTCTGTATCTGCAATACTGTAAGATGTTGGAAGATTATATTTCTCTAAAAGAGATTGCACTCTTTGTGCTTCATCTACACTCATAAGCCCCATCGCTACAGAGGTCTCATTTGCCATAACCATACCAATAGCTACGGCCTCTCCATGAAGGTACTGCTTGTACTTTGTCTCATTTTCTATGACATGACCAAAGGTGTGTCCGTAGTTTAAAGCAGCACGTATGCCATGTTCTTTCTCATCTTGAGCTACAACATCTGCTTTTGTCTGTACCGCTTGTTTGAGAGCCTCTTGAAGAACCTCTGCATTGTTCAAGTCTGCACTCTCTAAAAACTCAAAAAACTCTTTGTTAAAAGTGACTGCCATTTTAACAACTTCTGCTACACCTGCACCAAACTCACGAGCTGGCAACGTGGTTAAAAAGTAAGGGTCAATGTAGACTGCTTGTGGCTGATGAAAGGCACCAATAAGGTTTTTTCCATAAGAGTTGTTCATTCCAGTCTTTCCACCTACACTCGCATCAACTTGTGAAAGAAGAGTAGTAGGTACTTGAACAAAGTCGATACCACGTTGGTAGATGCTAGAGACATAACCTGTCATGTCCCCAATAACTCCACCACCAAAAGCGATAAGCAAAGACTTACGGTTAAAACGATGGTTAAAAAGAGATTCTAAAATAAGATCAACACTCTCTTGATTTTTATACTCCTCCCCATCGGGAACTGTAATGATGTAGAGCTCTTTAGCGGAGATTTTTGAGAGTAAGTATGCAAGATGCAATCCCGCGACTTTAGGGTTTGTAACAATGGCTACTTTAGTATCGAAATGAATTTTAGGAAGCGAGTCTATTGTAATAGAGTATGAGTTATCAACAACTTTTGTAAGAGAAATATTTACCTGCATTTTGAGTCCAAATTTGTAAAATTATAATTAGATATATAATACTTAAAAAATGGTAAAAAAGAGCTAAATTAAATAAAATTACAATGGCACAGGTATAAAAAGTTGATGATACTTATCAAGTTTGTGGTAGTGTTTTTCGCTGTCTGTTGAAAAAAGAGAGTAAATTCTTCTTGCTGTAAATTTGTGTGTAAATGGTAAAATTTGTATAAAACTCTCTCTACTTTTGAGTGCTTTTATAGGATTTTCCGTGTCTTTAACTACTTTTATACTTTTTGAGAAGATTGTAGAGAGGCTATAGTAGTGCTCAATTACCTGTTCTCGTATCTCTTGATGTTCACTCATATAGTTATGCAGTTCAATGTTAAATCCCATCTGTGCAGAGATATCATAAATGGTTGAAGAGACTCTCTCTAAGTCTCTATTGTCATTTAAAATAACCACTGTCTCTTTTACCGAAGAAAAAGATATATCGGAGAGTTTAAGTACTGGAATATGAGCTTCATAGAGTATGTTTCTTATTTTAATGTTTGCAAACATCTCTTTAGAGACAATCACCAAACCAATATGAAGTTTCTTTATATCTTCATGAAAAGCTTGCTCAAGATTGACAATATCATACTCAATATCGACTACTATATTCTCATCTCTTTGGTCTTTTATGTACTGAAGAGCCGAAATATTTGCAGGATTAACTACTTTAATAATAAGGTCATGTTTGAGTTTTTTATGTGCAAATACTGCACGACGAACAAGCTCTTTAATGCTGTTTTGGTTAATAACAGTCATATCTATATAGAGGTAGATATTTGAACCAAAAGGCTCTGGGAACTGCCCAAGTTCACGTTTAATTGCACGGTAAACTGATTTTAAAACGGCTGGTTCACCCACTAAAACAAGTAAATCATTTGGCTGAATCATACGGCGTCTCGAAGGCATAAGAAGCTTTCTATTTCTATAAATAGCCACAATTCGCCAGTTTTTCTGCTCAATTACACCAATATGACGGTAGACAAAAGAACTTCCAAAGGGAACAAGCACTTCCATGATTTCGCCCTCACCTATCCCCACATTTTGGGCAATTACGGGTACATTTGGAAGGTAATCTAGGAGTCTTGAAGCTAAAATATCATTAGAGTTAATGAGAACCACGTTGGGATCTTCACTCTCTAATTTCCATCTATCTAAGACAATTACACGAAGCTGTTTTTTAATCGCTCTTATGTTTTTAATGGTATGTTCTACATCAATTATGCTGTCCATTGCAACAAAGACTTGTGTAAACTCCATCTTTAAAAGATTTGCCAATTTATAAAGACTTGTTGGGTCAAACTCATAAAATTTAAATCGTGCCGGATTAGCATTTTCAAAAGTTTTAGCTTTCATCTGAACTATATAGTAGATATTTTCAGTAGTATAGGTCTCTATAGCACGGTGAATAAAGTGCTCCCCTGTAGTACCATCACTAATTATCAGAATTTTTTTCATTAGTTATCTATCTTCTTTACAAGCTTAACACCCATCTCAACGTGGTGTGTGTATGGAAACTGGTCAAACAGAGCCATATCAACCACTTCATGGGTCTCACTTAGTATCTCTAAGTCTCGCACAAGTGTCTCAGGATTACAAGAGATGTAGAGTATGTGCTGATGTCTTGAAGCAAATCTACAAGAAGCTTCATCCATTCCACTTCTAGGAGGGTCAACAAAAATACTCTTAATGTTGTAAGAGCTTATATCTATCTCTTTCATTCTTCTAAACTCTCGCACACCATCAAGAGCTTGCACAAACTCCTCTACACTCATGCGAACAAACTCTATATTTGTCACACCATTTAAGAGCATATTTGCCTTAGCAGCATTAATGGAAGACTTTGAAATCTCTGTGGCTAAAACCTTGGTAAACTTTTTAGAAAAAGGAATGGTAAAGTTTCCTGCACCGCAGTAGAGTTCTAGTAAATCGCCCTCTATATTGGAGAAGTTTTTCATAGCCCACTCTATCATCTGCTCATTTACTCTTGGATTTGGTTGTGTAAAACTATTTTCTATGTGGTTAAAAGTGTATTTTTCATTTTCAATAACTAAGTGTTCAGTTATATAATCTTGCCCAATAATAAGCTTCTGCTTACGAGAACGCCCAATAATATAAATGCCTAGTTTATCTGCAATTTTAGTAGCAATTCCCTGCCACTCCTCATCGAGTCTTCTATGATATAAAAGTGAAACGACTATCTCACCACTGCTAGAGCTTAAAAAATCAGCACCAAAAAGTTTAAACCCTATTTTAGCATCACTAATCTCTTTTAAGAGCTTTGGCATGAGGGCTGATATATGCTCATTTACCTGTGGACACTCATCTATAAGGACTACACCCTTCTTCTCAACGTGGTTCATACCGTAATGAATATCATCTTCTATATGCCAAATTTTAAACTCACTACGAGAGCGGTAGTGTTCATCGGGAGATTTAAAAACAGAGATGTTACCACTATAAAAGTTTACAAATCTTTCTCTATTTAACTGTAGTTTATCATTAAGCTGTGACTCGTACCCATTTTCATAAACAACACAAGCACCACACTCTCCAAAATATTTACAATCCACGTTTACACACCTTTACTTTATAGAACTTATAAGATTACCAATAAGCAAATTCCATCCATCTATGAGGACAAAAACTAAAATCTTAAAGGGTAGAGAAATCATAACAGGTGGGAGCATCATCATACCCATAGACATGAGGATAGAAGCCACTACCATATCGATGACAAGAAAGGGTAAAAAGAGCAGGAAACCTATCTCAAATGCTGTTTTGAGCTCACTAATCACAAAAGATGGGATTATAATAGAGAGAGGTACTTCAGCCACAGTTTGAGGGTTTTCCATCCCACGTATTCTAAAAAAGAGCGCTAAATCTTTCTCTCTTGTGTTTCTAATCATAAAGTTTTTAAAAGGCAGAGTAGTTCTGTCAAATGCCTCTTCATACCCTATCTTCTCTTCTATATAGGGTTTTACTCCAGCTTCATAAGCTTTTGTTCCCACTGGTTCCATCACAAAAAATGTTAAAATCATTGCGAGCATTACAAGTAACTGCGTTGGAGGTACTTGCTGTGTTCCAAGAGCTTGACGTAAAAAACCAAAAACTATGACAAACCTCGTGAACGTGGTCATCACTAAAATCATACTCGGTGCTAAAAAAAGTAGTGTTAAAATTACTAGAACATTGAGTGAGCTTACTAACTGTTCTGGAGTATCTGGTGATGAGAGTGCAAAATTCATTGTAGGAATTTCGACGGCCTCTGCCCCTAAAAAAGAGACAAGAGTAATGAGTAGTAGTAAATATCTTATCATTTATGTGACTACTTATCTAAGATAGAACGTTTTATATTCATCTTTTGCTCAGATTTTTTACCATAAAAATGGAGCTCAACTCGTCGATTTTTTTCACGTCCACTTTTTGTAGCATTGGTTGCAAGAGGAGTAAATTCTGCATACCCAGCAGCACTTATACGAGCGGGGTCAACACCATCTAAAAGAAGTTCTTGAAGTACCGAAATAGCACGAGCTGAAGAGAGTTCCCAGTTGTCTTTAAAAGGACTCTTCTTACCTGGTCCTTGGTTATCTGTATGTCCTTGAACACTTACTTCCATATTTTTTGGTAACTCTTCAACTATAAGAGCTACACGTTTAAGAAAAAGTAGAGCATCTTCATTTTCAATCACAGCACTACCAGACTTAAAAAGAAGAGATGCGGGAAGTTCTATGACAAAACCCTCTTGACCTTCATCTAAGGTAATCTCTGGACCTTTTCCTTTTTCCATCATCTCATTTGCATCACTTACAGCTTGTTGAACTCTATTTACCTCTTCACTTGTCTCATCTTGTGAGTCAATCGGAGTAGATTCCAACATTCTTTTTTTAGAGATTTCAGTCTGTGTACCACCTTCTAAAACACTCATCGCACCCGAAAGCGAACCGATGGCTTCAGAGATTTTTTTAGCATCCATACTTGACATGGAGAGAAGGAGTACGAAGAAACATAGAAGCAGTGACATTAGGTCACCAAATGCAGCTAACCATGCAGGGAGACACTCTTCACACTCTGGACATTTTTGCTTAGCCATTATTTACACTCACTAGTCAAACTGGCTTACACGTTCGTTTGGTGGCATATAGCTTAGAAGTTTCGCTTCTAAAACACGCGGTGCATCACCTGATTGAATCGACATAATACCTGCCAAAATCATCTCTCGAACAAGTGTCTCTTCATCATTTCTAATCGCTAAGATATTGTAAATTGGTGTTCCAAAAACATTCCCAATAATTGCACCATACATTGTAGTAAGGAGTGCAACCGCCATCGATGGACCAATCGCTGAAGGGTCAGCCATGTTTAGAAGCATCGCAACAAGACCAATAAGTGTACCAACCATACCCATAGCCCCAGCAAGTCCTGCCCACTGGTTAAAGATAGCTCCATGGATTTTATGGCGTGTACTTGTCTGTTCCATCTCAATCTCTAGAAGTTCACGAATGGTATCAGGCTCACTACCATCTATCGCCATAGAGAGACCTTTTTTCAAAAAATCATTCTCTTCAGAGTTTACTTCACTCTCAAGTGCAAGAATGCCATCTTTTCTAGCCTTAGTTGCAAACTCTACAAGCTTTTTAATCAACTCTGGAACATCCTCTTCAGGTGGCTTAATAGCTATCATGAAGATTTTTGTAAACTGTTTCATTTGTGCTGGTTTAAAGGAGATCATCAGTGCTCCAATAGAACCACCAACAACAATCAGAACTGAAGGAATATCAACATAAGCACCGATTCCCACACCCATCGTCATAGCACCACCAAGAAGTGCTAAAATTAGAACAATACCAATAACCGTACCTAAATCCATCCATGAGCCTTAACTAAAATATTAAACATATAATACCACAAAAAGCTATTGTTCTAGATTTAATCTTATTTTATGTGATTTAAAACTGTCTATTGAGTTATTAAATAATTGACAATTTTAATACTTTTAAGTCTAAATTTCTCTAAAACTATAGTTAAGCCTTTATTTAAGAGTTTTTTGCAATCTCAAAGTATTACAAAGTGAGAAGAAGTAAAATGGAGAAAGAGATTCTATGATACTAAGTAGAGCCCCTACTTAGCATACATTATAGCACGACTCTCACGAATCACGTTGACTTTTATATCGCCTGGGTATTGAACCTTTTCTTCAATCTCTTTGGCAATTTCTCTTGCCATTAAAATTGATTCATCGTCATTTACAAGTGTTGCATTGACAAGCACTCGTACTTCACGACCTGCGTTGATGGCATAGGCCTGTTTGACACCACTATGTCTAGAGGCTATTTCTTCTATTTCAGTGACACGTTTTAAGAAGCTCTCTAGAACTTCACGGCGTGCTCCTGGGCGAGCGGCTGAGAGTGCATCGGCGGCACAAACAGCACCACACTCTATAGACTGCACTTCTTCATGCCCATGGTGTGCATAGATGGCATTAATAACCGCACTATGCTCGTTGTAACGGTTACAGATATCTGCACCTAGGTCAACGTGGCTACCATCGTGGTCATGTGTCAGAGCCTTTCCAATGTCATGTAAAAGACCTGCTCGTTTTGCTAAAATTGGGTCCCCGCCCATCTCTGAAGCCATCACACCCGCAAGGTATGCCACTTCAAGAGTATGTGCTAAGGCATTCTGCCCATAACTCGCACGATAACGTAGTTTACCAAGAAGTCTCATAAGCTCTGGGTGCATAACACCTATGTTCATATCAGCAACAAGCTCTTCACCTTCGGCTAAGATACCTGCTTCAAACTCTTCAGAAACCTTTGCAAAAATCTCTTCTATTCGAGCTGGCTGAATTCTGCCATCTTCTATGAGAAGCTCTAAAGTTTTAGTAGCTATTGCACGTCTATAGAGATTAAAACTACTCACTAAAATAGCATTTGGTGTATCATCGATGATAATATCAACACCTAAAAGTGCTTCAAGAGCTTTAATATTTCGCCCCTCTTTACCGATGATTCGACCTTTGAGCTCATCATTGTCTAAATGAACTAAGTTTGTCAGTCTCTCTTGTGCAAACTCACCTGCAAAACGGCTTGTAGCCTGTGCAAGTATAAAGTTTGCCTTTCTTTTTCCCTCTTGTTTTGCTTCTTCTTCATAACGACGCACAATGTGTGCTATCTCTGAACGTGACTTCTCTTCTACTTTTTCAAGTAAAACAGCTGTTGCTTCATTCTTTGTCATACCGGCACTATGTTCTATAGTATGCAGTGCTTCATCAATCTTTTTCTCATATTTATCTTTGAGTGAATTTAAAGATTTCTCATTTCTCTCTAAGTTAACTTTTTTTGCCTTTATTACACTACTTTCCTCTTGAATGTACTGCTCATGTGTCTTTTTAAAACGTTCGAAGTTTTGCTCTTTTGAGACTAAACTCTCTTCACGTTGACGCATATCTTCTTTGGCTCTATCTTTTGCACCCTCATAATGTTTTGTAGCTTCTAACTCAATCTCTTGAGATTTTAAATTAGACTTTCTAAGAAGCATCTCTGCTTCACTCTCAATTGCATTCGCTTTTGCTCTTGCTTGTTCTACGTAAACATCAAAGTTGGCACTTGTTAACTTTTTAGAGATGAAAAAACCGATAACTCCACTGACTGTTGCAATTCCGCCACCCAGTACAATCTCGTTTAACATCTTTATACCCTTTGTTTGACCTTAGCTTTTATACTTTTTGTTGGAGTTAATAGTAAATCACAAGATATATCATAGTCATCACATATTTTCTTTTTTGTGTGACACAATTCTGCTTGTGTAAAAATTATATATGGTCTCTTTTGTAACTTTGCAAAGAAACGGTCATACATTCCTTTTCCAAAACCCACTCTTTGTAAATTTCCATCAACACCAACGGCTGGTACTACTGCTATATCAATATTTTTTATATTTTTAATTGTATTTCCCGCTTCAAAAATACCAAATTTTTTTCTTTTAAGCGGTAATCTAAATGGTACCATCTTAAAACTTTCTCCTTGCATAAATGGAACAAAAATATTGGATTTATGTCTCATTTTTGTGAGAGACTTGACAATATTTGCCTCAATTGGAAGTGGATAATAGAGTAAAATATTTTTATATTTATACTTTTTCAATTCCTGCATGAGTTTAAAATTTAGCTTTGAATTAAGATAAAGACGGTTATGTGTAGGAAGATTTCTTATCTTCTTTAAACATTTATTTCTAAATTCTTCTTTTGTAAGAGTCATATAAATACTTTATGGTAAAATTTCCATAATTTTATCTAAAAAAACAAAAACAGAGGAATTTTAATGTTAAAAACATCTATACTATCTACACTATTTATTGTTACACTTCTTATGCAAGGCTGTGGCAACGATACAAAAACAGAAACAACTACAAAAGAAGTTCAAAAAGCAAACAGTATGATCTCTTCAAATGAGTATATTTTAAGCGACTTAAACTCTTCACAACATATAGTTATAAAAGAGAAAGATGGTTTCTCTCTAGAAGGTGCCAAAGGTAAAGTTGTTATTTTTGATATATTTGCAACATGGTGCCCACCATGTCGTGCGGCAGCTTCACACCTTAGTTCACTCCAAGCTAAATATAAAGATGACTTAGTAATCGTTGGTCTTACTATAGAAAATGACATTTCAAATGCTAAACTCCAAGAATTTTTAGACGAAAAAAGTGCGGACTATATGCTTGTAAACTCTTCTGTAAATCGTCGTTTAGTTGACGATATAGCTACTCACTTAAAAGTTGGAGAGAGATTTCCTATTCCATTAATGGCCCTCTATAAAGATGGTGTTTTAATTAACCACTACGTTGGTGCTATTCAAGAGGAGTTTATTGAGAGTGACATCAAAAGAGCTCTTAAAAAGTAATTAGATGTTTGGATTTATAAAAAAATCTCTTAGCAAAACTGTTGAGGCCATAAAAACAGTAGCACCAAAGAGAAAAGCATACTTTACAAAAGATGAACTTGAAGATATTTTACTTGAGGCTGATGTTGAGTATGATTTAGTTGAAATTATTATTGAACAGACCTACCAAGAGAAAATTACTCGTGAGATTTTACGCTCTAAACTTTTAGCTACACTCGCTCACACTTTATACAAAGAG
>Ga0256826_1001101_pt1 | contig 16714 bp, 12 predicted proteins | sample CV79metaG_FD_185975 | JGI IMG/M metagenome (GOLD analysis project Ga0256826, IMG submission 185975) | Hydrothermal vent microbial communities from East Pacific Rise, Pacific Ocean - CV79 | ecosystem: Environmental > Aquatic > Marine > Hydrothermal vents | place: Pacific Ocean: East Pacific Rise...
ACAACTGAAGAGATTGTGACAATAATTCAAAAAAAATATGTTCCACAACAAACTCTTCAGAAATATGTAGCTAAAACTATTAAAACTGATGATGGCAAAATAATTTCAGTTATTGAAAATATGAATTATCCTGTTGTTAAAAGAGAGGATAAGAAAATCTCGATTAAACTGCCAGATAATCTGATATTAGCAAATAGCAGAACTATAAAATCTGTTGGAATTCAAACAGTTTCAGCTGTAAGATTATCTATATTTTATCCTGATAATTCAGCATATTTAGAAAGTCTAGATTTTCAAGAGGTAAATGGAAGTTGGGAAGTTGAATTAGTTGATTTTCCTGTTATTGCAAATGATTTTCGTTTTGAAGTCAATATTTTAGATGATACAAACCAAACAATTATGACTGGTGAAATTATTGAGAATTTAACTGAAAGCACTGAATCGATTGCTATACCTATGAAATTTGTTCAACCAAAAGAGATTCAGCTTCCTATTTTAAAAGGTGTAACTATATTGCCTTTATCTGATGGAAATATTTCTGTTAGATTTGGAATTGCAAATCCAAGTAATGATACAAATTTAACTTACGAAATCACCTCTCTTATTAATGACTCTAACTTTATAAATGCAGATGGAACTTCAGGAGTTACAGGTAAATTAAGTAGTGCGGAATATACAGAATTAGATTTACGAATTACCAATAGTTTTGAAATGAATACTAGTTATAAATATAAAATTACTTTGACATCTGGAAATGGAAATAAACTGACTCAAAACTTTGAAATTTTTATGTTAATTGACACTATTTCACCTACAATTAAATTACTATTTCCAACTGAAGTTAAAAATATTTTTGTAACTTTAAATGATACAAATATCACTTTTTCAGCAACTTTTGATAATAGTTCAAATATTGTAGATACAAATTGGAGTATGTTAAATAACTCTTTTCAGTTTGATAATCGAACCGCAAATCCTACAACTATTTTAGGTTTTGATGGAAATATCAGTGATACAATCGTTTTAACAATTCTTGATACAAACGGATATGTCTCAATTGAACATTATGTTTTAAATCTGAATGATGAGGTTGCTCCTGAAATTCCAACAGTTGTTTTTCCTGCAATAACAAATTTGACAGCTCCAAAAGTAGAAATTTCTGGTGAGCCAAAAGCTAAAATTGTAATTAATGGAATTATTTCAAGTGAAACAATTGGAAATAAAGGCAAGTTTAATTTCTCTTTAAATCTGGTAAATGAGGGTGAAAATAATATTTCAATCGCTTTGGAAGATGCAAGTAGCAATCGAAGTGATGAAATAAATATTACAATTTTTAGAGACACAATTGCCCCAGCAACAGATTCAACAATCACTTTTTTTGAAACTGATTCTATTTCTCCAAACCTCATCGGAACTCTACCAACAAGCAGTGAAGATAATATTTCAAGATATGTTGTAAAAGTTTTTATCAATGATATTAAGTATTTAACTGAAAATAATGGTTCGCATTGGATTATTCCTGCAGGAACTATCGCAGATTTAGAAGAGGGTTATTATGATCTGAATATATCAGCTTCTGATGATTTAAATAATACATCAAATCAGTTTATTCAAAATGCTTTTAGAGTGAAATATTCAGCATTTTTAACAACTCCAAAAATTGAAGGTCTTTATTATCTTTCAGGTTCAAAAACTGGAATTACAAATATTAGTGGAATGTTTAAATATGAAAATGGTGGTTCTCTTTCTCTATATTTAGGAAATGAATCAAGCGGAATTAATCTAGGAACAATTGAATTAAGTTATCTTGAAGATGAGAATTTAAGTTTTCTAAAATTGATAAATGGTTCAGATACTCAAAATAGCCAAAAAGCTATAAATATTATTAGACTTCTTGCTTCTCTTGATGCTGATAAAGATCTGTCTAATGGAATTCTTATCGATTCTGAAACTGCTGAAGCTTTTGTTTTAGCTAATCCTGACTTTGATTTAGAGATGAATAGTTCAGAGTTTTCAAATATTTCTGAAATTTCAGATATTTTCAACGATTTAGCTCCTCACTTTGGCGAACACCGAGGTTTAATTTCTGCGGAAGATGGTGAAGCTTTAGTTAATGGTTTGATTTCAGGTGAAATTGTAAATGCATCTTACTCTGTTGATGAAGGTTCAACAATTACAATTCTTTCTGGAACTTTACAAACTGTTGAGGGTGCTGTCGAGGGAATTAATTTCCGTTCAGGTGCTCAAAGTGGTATGACTGACGAAAATGGTACTTTCTACTATGAAGATGGTAAAAAAATCAGATTTTCTATCGGAATGATGGAGTTTTCAGAAACTTTAGCAAAATCTAGTATGTCTCCTTTAGATATGGTTGAGTCTGTTTCTTTTGATCACCCAAAACCTAGAAATATTGTAAATATCTTAACGATGTTTGATGCAATTCTTGATGATTCAAAAGTTACAATCGACAAAGCGGTAGTTGATGGGATTGAAAAATATCGAGCCCCAATTGATCTGAATTTACCTGACGGTCAAGCAAATGAGGACTTGAACATTTCAGCGAGTGAAAATGAATTCTTAGCTCAATTTAATCAGTTTGAAATTTGTGCAGATATGATGGAAGATATAAATGCCTCTCGAGAAGCTAGTAGAACTACCTCATCTTTACGAAGAAGTTTTAAAGCTATTACATCAACTGGAATGGACGGTTTAAAAGATTTACAAGTTTCAGCAAATCCTGCAAAACAAGTTGCAGAAATTTATGAAAATGTAAAAGACTTTCACATTTTTTATCAAATGTGGAATCCATGGACAGTTGATGCTTTTACTATTTTAGTTAATGGTCAAAATGGAATTCCAATTTTTTCAGCAAGAGGAGATGAAGATCCAATTAGCACAGATTATCCTATTAGATATAATAAACCTATTACAAGATATATGCCTGTTTTACCTCCTTTAAGTGTAAAAGATCAATATGCACCTGAAGATTTAGGTGATGAAGATACAGCAGTTTATACTCCTCCAATGGTTTCAGCTGGAACAATTGGTAAAGGTAGAATTTTAGCAATGAGTTCATTTTTATATTCATCAGTTTTAATAAATCCTCGAAATTATTCTCTAAATATGAGAAATAATGATATAAATGAATCTCATCAGCCTGATGGAACAGATATGGAAAACTTTTTTCATAATGTTTTTAGATGGTTAAGCAAAGGTAAATACTCTAAAGATGGAACTCCAGTCAATTTAGCTACAAATAAAGAGTTTGGAATGTTTTGGTCAAGATGGGCAGGTTCTTATCGTAGCGATGCGAAGACATTTACAATTCATAATAATTTCAATATAAATCAAGAAGCGATTATAAATACTGATTTTGAGAACCTTGATCCTGAAACTACACCTATTTTAATTTTAGAAGAGTTTGGAAGACATGTATCTAATAATATTTATAAAAGGTATTTAGACTATAAAACAGATCTACCTAATTTGATGAAATATGTTCAAAAAGGTGGTTCAATTTTAATTATGGATTCTTTTAAGCTTCCAGATAATGAACCAAGAACTGTTACAGAAGCACTACTTGATAAAGCTGGACTTTATATTATTAGAAATAAAGGTAATGGTATTAAAATATTGCCTAAACATACAGTAGTTGGTGGAGTTCATCATTATGATATGTGTGTGCAAGATTTTGTAGGTTTAACTCAACTTCAAAGAAAAGTTGGTTTAACAACTTATGAAAACCTAGCTTTAACTAAAGATGGTCTTATCGATCAAATTAAAATAAAACTAGGTGAATCTGGTTGGGAAGGTGGATTAGATGAAACTTTAAAAAGAAGAGAAAGAATCATCTATAAACTTGGAACAGAAGATAATGCCACTTTTACAGAATCTGATTGTTTAGTTACGATTGAAAATAATGATAGTGAAATGGTTGAAGTTCAATCACAACTTGTAAAAGGAACTGGAATAAATGATGACGATGATGATCATCGATTTGTTAAATATCCAGTTGATTTAAACTTCGTAGAAGCTCAAGGTGATGTTGGCGGAAAAATGAATGCTCTTTTAGAACATGAAGAGAAAATTGAAATCATGAAAAAAGTTGATGTTCAAAGAGAATATACAAATATGTATGCTCTTTTAATGAACGATGCTAATTTTACAGGTGAAAAGTTTGAAAGCCTAAACTCTCTTTTAGATCTATATAAAGACCTGAATAGTTCAAAAGTAAATACTGATGGAGAATTTGATTCAGTATTTAGATTTTTTCAAACTAGAAAAGTTTTAAATTATAGAGAATATCCTGTAACTAGAATTATGTTAGAGAGAGCTTTTTATGATCCTCAACTGAAATTTGATCCAACTGAATTCCCTGGTAAAGTTACTGCGGGTGCAACTGAAACAGCTACAATTTTCTTAAAGAAAATTACAACACACTCAAAATGGTATGCTAGAAATATGCAATCAACAGGACTTTTTGCTCCAGCTCATCAACAAATAACTATTACAGTTCCCGATGGAGTTGATTTCACAAAATTGCAATTACAAATTGGAGTTGGTGATAATGTTTCAGGTTTAATCAAACATGAGATAATTTTAAAAAGACCTCCGAGAATGGTTAAAAAATGGAACTTTACATCAAACAGTTTAACTGTGACTCACCCTTATGGCGGATTGATATATTTAACTTCTCACGATAGAAATCCTGCTACCGAAACAGCAACTTTTACTTTTGATAATGTTGAAAAAGGAATTCTTTTCAAATTAGGCGAAACCACCTCATCTGATTGGGATACGATGAAAACCTATTTAGCTCCAAAAGTTGAAATTCAAACTAAACATTATGTTGTAACTATTGCAAGAGAAAATTTAGTAAATCTAACTTTTGATAAAGTGGTTGATATTGCAAATGGCTTTGATGAGGTTGCTATAAATAATAATGATTTTTATGGTTATGATAGAAACTGTTCAGCTGATATTGGTGAATGGAATCAAAACACTCCTCCAACTTGTGATATGAGACAAGCATATCGACATCGTGAAGTTTTTGATCCACATATTTCAATTGGTGCAGGACATTCAGGCTATCCAATTATGATAATGGGTTGGAATCCAACATCTCAAAATTTCCCTCAAGATCCTAGAAATAGTTGGATTCTTTGGCATGAGATGGGACATAACACTGTTGAAAAATGGCTAAATATCAATGGTGCGACAGAAGTTGCAAATAATGTTATGTGTCTTTATCAACAACATAAATTCAGTTTAAATTATCGAACAAATAAAAGAATGTTAAATTCTCAACTGATTCTAAATAAGGGACAATCTTATGGTGATGGTGGAGCTTATGGTAGATTATTGATGTTTGCACAGATTCCAATGTGGGTTGGTGAAAATCATATGACAGAATTCCACAATGCAAATCCAAAATATTTTGAAACAGATGGAACTGCTAAAGCTGAATTTGGCTTTTTAGATAACTCTGTTTGGGATATTTATAAAATTATGCATAGAGAAACTCGTGAAAACAACTTAACAGCTGAATATAGATATTCTGCTTGTGCTACAAATAGTAATCTAACAAAGTCTGAAAATTTTGGAACTTGTGTTTCTTCAATTCTTCAATTAGATTTAACTAGCTTTTTAAACGATTGGGAAATCGGAACTATTGGAGCTGGTGTTATTGACGGAGTTGCAGTTTATGATTCATCAGGCGGTTTTGGAACTGCTGGTGAAAGTGCAATTTCAGATATGAACCTGCCTCAACCATCTAGTCCAATTCAAGGATTTACAGGTAGTAACTAATTTAATTTAGTTCTTTTGAGGGGGGTAAGATTTGTCTTACCGCTTATAAACTTATCTAAAATATATTTTTGGATAAGTTTTGGATCTTACTCCGCTCGAAATAAATTTAAAGTTTTACTCTTAAAAAAGTGTTGATAGCTAAATTTGTTGGAAGTGTAATTGGGTTTATATTTCCGCTATGAACACTCTCCCACTCTTTACCATCTTTAGCAATTAGTTTGAAAAGAGTTAGAAACCATTTTCCATCTTTTTGAAAGATTTTTCCAAACTCATTTTCAATCTCATCAACTATTGGAGTTGGTGAAATAATCTCAATTTCATCGTTAGGCAAAGTTTTAAATTTACACATAAAATAGCCATCTTCAAGAACAATTCCAGAAACCTGATGAGTTCCCATCATTATAGTTTCATCTAAATTTTGAGTATCATTTCTCTCAAATGGCTTATGAACTAAATAAGCATCTGTAAAACCTCGATTTTGAGTAGTAGCTAATTCGCTCTGATAATATGAACTTCTATATTTTTTTGACATTGAATCATCAATCGCCTCACGATATGTTTTAGCCGTGATTGCTGTGTAGTATGGACTTTTTGTCCGACCCTCAATTTTTAGAGAATCAACAACACCTGATTTAATAATCTCCTCAATATGTGCAGAAAGATTTAAATCTTTAGCATTCATGATATATGTTCCAACTCCTTCATCTTCAACTAATTTGAATAAAGTACCTGTCTCCTCATTTTCAGCATAAATTGTATATGGGAAACGGCAATCATTTGCACAACTTCCACGATTTGGAACTCTACCACTTTGAAGAGAACTAATGAGACATCTCCCGCTATATGCAAAACACATTGAGCCGTGAATAAACACCTCTGTTTCAAGTTCTGGAATATCTCTTTTTATAGACTCTAAATCTTTTAAAGAGATTTCACGAGCTGTAATAATTCTTTTAACTCCAATATCATAATAGAATTGAGCATCAAGAGAATTTAAAACATTTGCTTGAGTTGAAAGATGTAAATCCATTTCTGGAGCTATTTTCTTTGTTAAGTTTAGAACTCCTGGAGTTGCAATGATAAAAGCATCAGGTTTCAAATCTCTCATCATCGCAATATGATTTTCAAGAAGTTTCAATTGAGAATTAAAAGGAAATCCATTTATAGTTACATAAAGCTTTCTACCTCTATCATGAGCATAGTCGATTCCCTCCTTAAATGTTTCAAGGTTAAACTCTTTTCCAGATCTAATTCTTAAAGAGAAATGGCTAACTCCACCATAAACTGCATCAGCTCCATAATCGATTGCAATTTTTAATTTCTCTAAATTTCCAGCGGGAGCGAGTAGTTCAGGTCTTTTCATGTTCTCTCTTTTTTACAGAAGTATATTCTATATTTAGCACACTTTTAGCACACTAAAAAGATAAAATCACCTAATACAAATTATTAGGAGGAGTAGATATGATACTCAATAAAACAGTTTTTACTACATTAGCAATTCTTTTAACTTTAGGTTTTTCAGGTTGTGGAGGAGATGACAAAGATGAAAAGGGTGAAAAAAAGGAAAATAGAGAGTCTGGCGAAAAAGGTGAGGGCAGAGGAGATGGAAATGGAGAAAAAAACGGTGAAAGTGAAGATAGTCATGATGAAATTAATCATAGTGAAATCAAAGGTATAACAGTTGATGAAAATGGTTCAGTTAGTGCAAATATAGATGAAATTATTGGAGATATAGCTGTTTTAGATTTAAATGAAAGTGAGAAAAGATCAATTTTATTTATTCGAGAAGAGGAAAAATTGGCTAGAGATGTTTATATCTATTTAGACAATAGATATTCTAATGAAATTTCTATATTCGGCAATATAGCAGACAAAGCTGAACAAACACATATGGATCTAGTTAAAGGTTTAGTTGAAAGATATAATTTAACAGATCCTATAACAGAAGCTGAAGATCTCAATTTGGGTGTTTTTCAAAATTCAATTCTTCAATCTGAATATGATAAATTGATAGCAAAAGGTGATATTGCTTTAATTGATGCAATCGAAGTTGGTTTATATATTGAAGATTTAGATATTCGAGATATTGAAAAATATATGAGCCAAACAGATAACAAAGATTTGTTAGCAATTTACCAACTTCTTGTAGATGGTTCTGAAAGTCACATGAAAGCTTTCGTTCGACAATATGACAAATATAATGCTACATATACACCTCAATTCATCTCTCAAAGTAGATTTGACTTGATATTTAATCAATAGATATAAGGAAAAAAATGTTTTTAAATAAGCTATTCGTAACTACTTTAGTAGTTTTATCTACAATCAGTTTTTCAGGTTGTGAGGATAATGATGATGTTGTTCTTAATCAAATCCAAAATGAGTTAAACAACAGTATTTTAGATACTCCTACTGCTGTTACAGAAAATAGTGATGCAATAGTATCCACAATCAATTCTGCTGTTACGGACAATATAGATGAACAAAACACAAAAAATAGTGATGAGGTAAATCCATATTATAGTAACTCTACTGTTAAAGAAAGTTCTGATAATAATGAACTTCCAAAAGTTCAAATAAATGGACAGGATATAGATACTCCTCCAGTTCCATCTACAAATCAAGAATCGATATCTGATAAAAATACAGAAAATAGCGGAGATGGTCAAGGCAAAGGAAAAAATGGAAATCAAAATGCTGGTTCAGGAAATGGTGAAAATGGAGGAGATGGCAAAGGTAAAAATCAGAACAATGCTAGTAATAATAATGAATCTATATATGTTGATTCAAATGGTTCTATAACAGCTGATATAGATACTATCTTATTTGATACTTCTACTTCTGATTTAAATGAAACTGAAAAAACATCTCTATTATTTGTTCGTGAAGAAGAAAAATTAGCTAGAGATGTTTATATCTATTTAGATAACAGATATTCTGATGAAACTTCTATATTTGCTAATATATTAAAAGCTGAACAAACACATACTGATTTAGTAAAAGATCTAATTACTAGATATGGTTTAAAAGATCCTGTTTCAGAAAATGAAGACTTAAATTTAGGTGTTTTTAAAAATCAAGATTTGCAAATCCTCTATAATTCATTAACTTTAAAAGGTGCTATATCTCTAGTTGATGCTATTGAAGTTGGAATTACTATTGAAGATTTAGATATTAGAGATATTGAACTAGATATGACTAAAACAGATAATGAAGATATATTAATTGTATATAAAAATTTAGTTAAAGGTTCTGAAAGTCACATGAAAGCTTTTATAAATAAATATGATGGAACATATATTCCTCAATTCATCTCTCAAAGTAGATTTGATTTAATATTTATTAAATAGAAAAGTTATCTATACTATTCTGCCTTTATTTGACTGAACTAAAATTTGTAGAGAAAGAATCTTTTGATACAATTTTCTTTAAAAAGGCAATTGTACAATTGGCAAATTTTAAAACTCATATGGTTGTTGGGGCGACAGTATCTGGAGTCTCTTCAACTCTGCTTTTATCAGCAGGAAATATCACGGATAGTGATGCTCTACTTCTTTTTACATTAGGAACAATAGGATCTCTTTTACCGGATATAGATTCTAAGACATCAATCCCATTTAAAGTTACATTTACACTATTATCAGTTTTTTTATCTTTTATTATGATTTTTAGTAAAGCTAACTATTCATTAATTGAGCAACTTATTTTATGGTTAGCCTCATTCTATTTTATGAAATTAATTGTGATGAAACTATTTATAGAATTGACATCTCATAGAGGTATTTTTCACTCAATTCCGATGGGGTTTCTATTAGGAATTTTGGGAACAATGCTTTTAAAAACTCTATTTTGGATTGATAGTTCAATTGCTGTTTGGAGTGGATTCTTTATAACTTTAGGTTTTTTAACTCATCTAATTCTTGATGAGGTTTATAGTGTTGATTTAGCAAATAAGCGAATGAAGAAATCTTTTGGAACTGCTTTTACTTTTTACAAAAAGAATAATGTTTTTGGAACTTTTGTTCTCTATTTTCTGATAATTGCACTTTTTCAAAATATTGCTAATTACACAATAGTTACAGATACAATATTTTCTCAAACTTTCTATATCAATTTATGGGACAATATTTTTCCACAAGATAGATGGTTTTATGGATTATTTAATATTTAGATTTCTATTTTTAACCACAATATCTTATATCTCTCTTTTTGGAGAGATCTATATTTTAAGTTATAAAATAGTTGTTCAAAATAGTGTTGTTACAACTGATTCACTCTATCTATCTAAATTGATGATTCCATCTAAAAGATTTAAGATTCTATATCAAACTTCACTTGAATCTGAAGAAAGAGATAGTGATCGCTATATTATTGAAAAGAATAGAGATTTTATTTTAGAGACTCTATTTAAAAAAGGTGTGATTGTCAAAGATTATACAACAGCAATTAATTTTCAAAGTAGAACAAAAATGGTTATGATTTTACCACCAGCTTATATATCAATAGATCGATACTATAATAATAGTAGTTATTTAACTATATTAAAAGAGATATAAAATATTTCTCTAATTTTAACTTCACTATTTTTAATCACCATCTAAATTCTTGCTATTATTTTAAACAAAAATTATGGAGATAAAATGCAAAATTTGATAGGAAAAATCAGTTTATGTCAAGATTTAGAGGAACTTGAAAATTTAAGAGTTTCAGTTTTAGGAAAAAAAGGTGAATTAGCAAAAGGTTTTGCGAATATGCGAAATTTGTCTCCAGATGAGAAGAAGAGTTTTGCAAAAGAGTTAAATCAGATTAAACAGAGTTTTAGTAAAAAGCTAGAGGTTAAAAAAGTTGAGTTACAGAAAATTGAGCTTGAAAATAAGATGTTGGCAGAAAAGATAGATATATCTTTATTAAATGCAAAAACAGAATTAGGTGGTTATCACCCAGTTGTTGAAACTATGGAGAAAATCATAAACTATTTTCAAAAATTAAATTTTTCAGTTGAAGAAGGAAAAATGGTTGAAGATGATTTCCATAATTTTGAAGCATTAAATTTACCAAAACATCACCCTGCTAGAGACATGCAAGATACTTTCTATTTTAGTGATGGGTCACTTTTAAGAACTCACACTTCTCCAGTTCAAATTAGAACAATGAAAAGAGATAAAGCTCCAATTAGAATGATTGCTCCAGGAACTGTTTTTCGTCGAGATTTTGACATTACTCACACTCCAATGTTTCATCAAGTTGAGGGACTTGTTATTGAAGAAGAGGGAAAAGTTTCTTTTGCTAATTTAAAATATATTCTTGAAGATTTTCTAAAATATATGTTTGGAGAAGTTGAAGTTAGATTTAGACCAAGTTTTTTTCCATTCACTGAACCATCTGCTGAAGTTGATATATCTTGTGTATTTTGCAAAGGTGACGGTTGTCGTATATGTTCGCATACAGGCTGGTTAGAAGTTTTAGGTTGTGGAATGGTTGATGAAAATGTATTCAAAGCTGTTGGTTATGAAAAAGTTAGCGGATATGCTTTTGGTTTAGGTGTTGAAAGGTTTGCTATGTTAATTCATCAAATTCCAGATTTAAGATCTCTTTTTGAGGGTGATTTACGACTTTTAGAACAATTTAAAAGATAATAAAAATGGATAGGTTTTCAATATTTAAATGGGACAGTTTTTCTGATCAACCTCATCAAATAAAAGATAAAGTTGAAAAAAAAAGGTTGAAAAAAGAGAATATATTTAATATTTTAAAAACAATTTTTATATCTCTTTTATTATTTCCATTTTTTCTATTTCGCTTATTTTTTCCAACATCAAAGTCAAAAATTGATATATCTAAATTTTTTGGAATTGGAATTAACTTAGATAAGGGTGAAGGACAGATTGAAATTCTAAAAGAGCTGAAAATAAAAAATATAAATATTCGTCTTCCTCTTTCAGATATTGAAAATATTGAAAATTATCTAATTTTTGTAGGAAAATTTAATAAATATAATATCTTATTAACAGTTTTACAAAATCGTGAAAACATTGAAAATTTGAATCTGTTTGCAAAAAATATAGAGAAAATTTTTAGTCTATTTTCAGAAGTTGGGATTATTGAGTTTCAAATAGGAAATGCTATAAATAGAAGTAAATGGGGCTTTTTCTCAATTACAGAATATCTAAAATTTTATCAGGTAGCTTTTAACATCAAAAAAAGAAGTTTTCCAAATATAAAATTGATTGGAAGTGGAGTTATCGATTTTGAATATTATAATACGATTCACACTCTTTTTAATTTCCAAAAGATAAAATATGACGGAATTAGTTCTCTTCTATATGTTGATCGACGAGGGTCTCCTGAAAATATGCAATCTTTTGTTTTTAATTTAGAGAAAAAGATTAAACTTTTATGGATAATTGTTAAAACATCATCAAAAAGTGAAAATAAAATCTATATTACTGAAACAAATTATCCTATAAAAAATAGAGATCCTTACACTCCGACAAGCCAATTTGAAACGGTCTCTTTAACTGACTATAAAATATTTATGGTGAAATATTTTCTAATTGCATTATCTTCTCAAACAATTGAACGAGTTTATTGGCATCAATTAATTTCAGCAGGTTACGGTTTAATTGATAATAGAGATAATACAAATCTGAAAAAATATCCTGCTTTTTACTCTTTTAAAACTCTACTTGAAATTTTAAAAGGTAGAAGATATATATCACATAAATTTAGAAAAAATATTTATATTATTGAGTTTGAGAGTCTAAAAATATATTGGACTCTTTCTGATGAGGTTATTTTAAATTTTAAATCAGATATAAAGTTTATAAATATTGATGGTAAATCTCAAATTTCTAATAAGATAACTATCTCAAAATCACCTATATATATATTTAATTGATTATTCTTCTTTTAAATTAGTTGGTGCAATTATGTAAAATTTAACATATTTGCTTAACTTAAGCTAACTATCATAAGAATTTATCTAAAATTTCATTTTAAACAAGACTAATGTTTTTGAATTAACTATCTAAGTTAGTTCTAATTTTAGTTTTTATCTTTTTAAGGGGGTATTAATGGGCAATCAACAAAACCCATTAGCATACGACTACACTGTCGCTAAACTCTTTTTATATGCAACAATCTTTTTCGGTATTGTCGGAATGAGTATTGGAGTTTGGATCGCTTTTCAATTAGCTTTTCCAGAACTTAATTATATATTTGGAGAATACGGCTCATTTAGTCGATTACGACCGATTCATACGAATGCGGTTGCTTACGGATTTACACTTAGTGGTGTTTTTGCTTCTTGGTATTATATAGGACAGAGAGTTCTAAAAGTATCTATGGCGGAATCAGACTTTTTAATGAAAGTTGGAAAACTTCACTTTTGGATTTACATGGTTACTTTATCAATTGGTGTAGTTACACTATTTATGGGTATCTCAACTTCAAAAGAGTATGCAGAACTAGAATGGCCAATCGATATTATGATTACTGTTCTTTGGGTTCTTTGGGGTGTTTCAATCTTTGGATTAATCGGAATTAGAAGAGAGAGAACTTTATATATCTCTATCTGGTATTTTATTTCAGCATTTCTTGCTGTTGCAATGCTTCATCTTTTCAACAATATGGAAGTTCCAACTTTCTTTGTTTCTGGTGAGGGTGCATGGTATCACTCTGTTTCTTGGTATGCAGGAACAAACGATGCTTTAGTTCAATGGTGGTTCGGTCATAATGCAGTAGCATTTTTCTTTACAACTCCAATTGTTGCTATGGTTTATTATTTCTTACCAAAAGAATCAGGTCAATCAGTTTATTCATATAAATTATCTCTTTTATCTTTTTGGGGATTAATGTTTGTTTATCTTTGGGCTGGTGGTCATCATATGATCTATTCAACAGTTCCAGATTGGATGCAAACAATGGGATCAGTTTTTTCAATTGTTTTAATTCTTCCATCGTGGGGTTCAGCTATTAATATGCTTCTTACAATGAAAGGTGAATGGAATCAGTTACAAACTAATCCTTTAATTAAATTTATGGTTTTAGGTTCAACTTTCTATATGCTTTCAACTCTTGAAGGTCCTATTCAAGCTATCAAATCAGTTAATGCTTTAGCTCATTTTACTGATTGGATTCCAGGACATGTTCATGATGGAACTTTAGGTTGGGTTGGATTTATGATTATCGCTGCGATGTATCATATGACTCCTCGTCTATTTAAGAGAGAGCTTTACAGTAAAAAACTTATGGAAACTCAATTCTGGTTACAAACAACTGGTATTGTTCTTTATTTCTCAAGTATGTGGATTGCTGGAATTACTCAAGGTATGATGTGGAGAGCAACTGATGAATTTGGAAATCTTTCATATTCATTTATTGATACTGTTGTAGTTCTTCACCCTTATTACACAATCAGAGCAACTGGCGGGTTACTATATTTAATTGGTTTCACAATCTTCGCTTACAACATCTACAAAACTATTAAGTCTGGTAGAAAGTTAGAAGATAAAGAAGTTAATGTTAATAGCACACCTATGTCAGCTAATTAAAAGGGAGGAGTATATATGTTTCATTGGTTAGAACAGAGACCATTCTTTTTTGCAGTCGGTGTATTTATCGTTATCTCTTTTGCTGGTTTAATTGAGATTCTTCCAAATTTTGCGGAAGCATCTAGACCAACAATTGGAACTAAACCATATTCAGGTTTAGAATTAGCGGGAAGACATGTTTATATCAAAGATAGTTGTAATGCTTGTCATTCTCAATTAATCAGACCATTTAAAAATGAAACTGATAGATACGGTATGTATTCACTTTCTGGTGAATATGCTTATGATAGACCGTTTTTATGGGGTTCAAAAAGAACTGGTCCAGATTTACACAGAATTGGAAATTACAGAACTACTGATTGGCATGAAAACCATATGTGGGAACCAACATCAGTTGTTCCAGGTTCAATTATGCCTGCTTACAAACATATGTTTGAAAACTTAGCTGATATTGATACTGCTTATGCTGAAGCTGTTACGGTTAATAAAGTATTTAATGTGCCTTATAACCAACCTATCACTATGAAAGACGGTTCAACAGTTACAGTTAAATTAGCTGACACTATTGAAGAGGCTAGAGCTGATATGTTAGCTGAAGCTAAAATTATCGCTAAAGATATGAAAAATCAAGATATTAAAGATGCTGTTGAAAAAGGTGAAATTCCTCAAGTTGTAGCACTTATTGCATATCTAAATAGTCTGAAATAGATTAAATGGATTTAGGGCAAATTCAGGCTTATGCCTATTTTTTCTTTACAGGTTTTCTAGTTTTCGTCCTTTACGGTTATATCATTCATTTGTATAAAGCTCAAAAAGATGGAACTAGAGATTATGAGAAATATGGAAATTTAGCTCTTGATGATGAGGTCTCTTCGGAGCCTCTTGAAACAATAGAGAGGTCTGAAAAGACTTCTCAAAAATAGAAAGGAATAGCGATTAAATGAAAAATATAGTTATTGTTAGTGCATTACTCTCTGTTGTTCTAATCGGTATTATCTACTCTTATGTAGGTGATATTATTGGTGATGACATAGTTAATCAACTATCTATGTTAGCAGCTGTTGTAATTCTAGTAATATCAGTTGGTGTCGGATTAAAATATGTTAATCAGATGAAAAATGATAAAGCTTCAGGTACAGCAACAGGCGATAATTGGGACGGTATTGAAGAGTATAATAATAAACTTCCAATCGGTTGGGCTGTTGGTTATATCGGTTCAATGATCTACTTTATATGGTATCTTTTAGCTGGTTATCCTGTTTGGTCTTTCTCTCAAATAGGTCAATATAATGATGAAGTAAAAGAATACAATGCAAAATTTGAAGTTATCCATGCAAATGCAACAGATGAAGAACTCAATGCTATGGGGGAATCAATTTTCCTTGTAAATTGTGCTCCTTGTCATGGTGTTACAGGTGATGGTATGGACGGAAAAGCTGCTGACTTAACATCAAGAATTAGTAAAGAATCAGTTTTACATGTTGTTGAAAATGGTTCAAACAATGGATTTATGGGTGTTGGAACTTCAATGCCATCATATAGTTGGTTACCTTCTGAAGACAAACAAGCAGTTGCGGAATTTGTATCTAAAGGTTTAACTGGAAATAACAAAGGTTCTGAAGTATTTGCAACAAACTGTGCAATGTGTCATGGTGCAGATGGTACGGGAATGGCTTATGTAGCTCCAAGCTTAAAAAGTTTCACTCCTGATTTAGTAAAATCTATTCTTGAAACTGGTAAAAAAGGTGTAATTGGTCAAATGCCTGCATTTAAAGTTGAAGAGATGAGATTAACTGAAACTCAACAAAAAGCTGTTGGAACTTACATCAGCAATTTAAACGAATAGGAGAAATTTGATGTCGCACTCAAAGCCGATTGAAGATAGTGAAAGAGGAGTTTTCTCATTTCATGGAATTATAGGTTATGGAATTGCAGTTACTCTTCTTCTGTCAATTCTTACAGGTTTATCAATCTGGGGTTTAAATGTTCAACAGAGTCAAGCAACAAATGTTTATACAATTGATCAAATTCATAACTTGAAAACAATTGATGAGTCGAATAAAGACTCTTATAAACTAATTAAGGAGTAGAAAGTGGATAAAATAATTGGATGGGGTTTAGTTGTAACTGCCCTTATTACTTTATGGGCTGTTTTAACTCCTAACCACCTTTATTTAGGTTAGTGATTTAAGTTATATCAGACAAATTTTAAAGAGAGAGATCTCTTTTTGTTTGATATAACTAACTAAAAAACAGGAGTGACTAAATATATATTATCGGGTAAAACCCGATAATGGGAAATATAGTCATCTTCGTGCTTGACACGGAGAGAACAACTTTACTTTTTATTCTCT
>Ga0256826_1001102_pt1 | contig 16711 bp, 16 predicted proteins | sample CV79metaG_FD_185975 | JGI IMG/M metagenome (GOLD analysis project Ga0256826, IMG submission 185975) | Hydrothermal vent microbial communities from East Pacific Rise, Pacific Ocean - CV79 | ecosystem: Environmental > Aquatic > Marine > Hydrothermal vents | place: Pacific Ocean: East Pacific Rise...
TGATATGGGATTTTTAGAAGAGATTAAAGAGATATTTGAGTATATCCCTCAGAATCGTCAAACTTTACTTTTCTCTGCAACTATGCCTGAACCAATTAAAGAGTTGGCAAATGAGATTTTAACCAATCCTCAATTTATATCTGTTGTTGGGCATGATGAGAGTACGACAAATAATGTGATAGAGCAGAGTTATTATGTTATTAATGAGTCTCAACGAGATGAAGCTATTGTAAAGTTGTTGGAGACAGAGAAGACCAATAAATCTATCGTCTTTTGTCGAATGAAACGGGAGGTGGACAGATTGACTGAACATCTTCAAGCGATGGGTTTTAATGCTTCTGGACTGCATGGTGACCTAGAGCAGAGCGACCGAGAAGCGATTGTTAAAGGTTATCGTCGAGGTGAAACTAAAATTATGGTTGCAACAGATGTCGCTGCAAGAGGACTTGATGTTAAAAATGTAACCCATGTTTTTAATTTTCACATCCCTTTTGACCCTCAATCTTATGTACATAGAATTGGAAGAACAGGAAGAGCAGGAAAAGCAGGAAAAGCCATTACTTTAGTTTCTACAGAAGAGTTTAGAGAGCTTCAACGTATACAAAAAGAGGTTGGAGCAGAGATGCAATTGGCAATCATTGAGTTTAAGAATGATGCTAAAGAGGTTAATATTGATTTTAACTCTCTGGATAAAATGGTTCGTGATGTTAATATTCATGAAGAGGCTGTAGATTTTATTGATAGTATGGAAGATATGGATTATCATGAGTTTGTAGAGCGTGTTGTATCGTTATTACTTCAAGATAAAAAAAGAGTTATGGGACAGATAGGATATGACGAAGATGCCGTAAACTCTATGTTAGAGAGCTATCAGGATGAACAAAAAGTAGCACGGCAAAATAATCGAAAGAGAAAGAAGCGATAAATTAAGCTTTTTTAACTATATATCGTTAGAATATTGCATAAATTTAGTACAGAAGGTTTTTGAATGGCTGAAGTCAATTATGTAATGGAAGCATTGAAGTTCATGGTACTAGGTATGGGAGTTGTATTCTTATTTCTCTTTGTCCTAGTAAAAGTAGTTGAACTTCAAGCTAAACTTATCGCAAAGTATTTTCCCGAAAATACTCCAACTAAAGCACCTGCTACTCCAGCAGTGGATACAGAAGATGAGAATCGTAGAGTAGCTGCGATTATAGCTGCTGTAACAGAATTTCGTAATAATAAATCATAACAATGAAGGTATAAGATGGCAAAAAAATATATTGATGTGATGGACACAACTTTTAGGGATGGATTTCAATCTGTTTTTGGTGGTCGTGTACTCATGGAGGACTTTTTCCCCGCAGTAGAAGCTGCAAAGAATGCAGGTATTAATCACTTTGAGTTTGGTGGAGGAGCTAGATTTCAGAGTCTTTTCTTTTACTTACAAGAGAATGCTTTTGATATGATGGATAAGTTTAGAGAGATTGTAGGACCAGAGGCGAATCTACAAACTCTTTCACGTGGTATTAATACAGTAATGCTTGACACAGGTAGTCGAGAACTTATTGATTTACATGCTAAAATGTTTAAAAAGCATGGTACAACAACCATTAGAAACTTTGATGCGTTGAATGATGTAAATAACTTGGCATATTCAGCAGAGTGTATTAAGCGTCATGGTCTTAACCATGAAGTTGTTGTAACCATGATGGATTTACCACCAGGATGTAAAGGTGCGCACGATGTACCATTTTATGAGAAGACGTTAAGAAATATTCTTGATTCAGGTGTTGAGTTTGATTCAGTATGTTTTAAAGATGCGTCAGGAACAGCAAACCCTAGAAAAGTTTATGAAACTATTGCAATGGCTAGAAATCTTCTTGGTGAAGAGGTGCATTTAAGACTTCATACACATGAGACAGCAGGTGTCTCTGTAGCTTCTTACTTAGCAGCATTAGAGGCTGGTGCAAATGGTATTGATATGGCTGCTTCTCCAGTTAGTGGTGGAACAAGTCAACCAGATATTTTGACTATGTTACATGCAACTAAGGGAACAGATTATAACCTTGGAGATTTAAAGCTTGATAAAGTTCTTAAATATGAAGAGAGATTAAAAGAGTGTTTGGCTGAATATATGATTCCACCAGAAGCTACACAAGTATCTCCACTTATTCCATTCTCTCCAATGCCAGGTGGTGCATTGACAGCAAATACGCAAATGATGAGAGACTCTGGTAACCTAGAGAAGTTTGACGAAGTAATTGCAGAGATGAAAGAGGTTGTTGAGCGTGGTGGTTATGGTACATCGGTAACACCAGTGAGCCAGTTCTATTGGCAACAAGCTTATGCAAATGTTATGTTTGGTAAATGGAAGCAGATTGCACCAGGTTATGGTCGTATGGTTCTTGGTTACTTTGGTAAGACACCAGTTGAACCAGATGCAGAGATTGTTAAACTTGCGTCAGAGAAATTGAAATTAGAGCCAACAACAGAGAATCCTTTAGATTTATCTGATAAAGAGGTTACTAAATCAATTGCATACTGGACAAAAGTTCTAGAAGATGAAGAGTTACCAACAACAGAAGAGAATATCTTTATTGCAGCGTCATGTGACCAAAAAGGTATTGCGTTCTTAAAGGGTGAAGGTCCTTTAATGGTAAGAAAAGGTAAAGAGAATAATCAATCAAGTGGAGGAGAAGAGATGAGTGGAAGTTATACAGTAGTAGTAGATGGTAAGAGTTATAGTGTACAAGTAGCAGAGGGTGATGCAGAGATTACAGTTGCACCAACATCAGCACCAGCGGCGGCAGCAGTACCTGCAACACCAGCACCAGTAGCAGGTGGAAAAGGTTCAATTGAGATTAACTCTCAAACTCCAGGTAACGTTTGGAAAATCTTAAAATCAGCAGGTGATTCAGTAAATGAAGGTGAGCAGATTATGATTTTGGAAGCTATGAAAATGGAGATTGACATTGTTGCTGAGAAAGCTGGTGTAATTAAATCTATTGAAGTTAATACAAATGACGCTGTAGTTGATGGACAGCTTCTTGCGACAATGGAGTAATCCATGAAATTAAAACATATTTTAATCTCGCTCTTCTTTGCCCTATTTGCTTTGACAAATGTGGCACAAGCGAGTGAACATGAAACAGCACCTACAGCTCAAACAGAAGAGAAAAAGGCTTATGAGCCAAAATCTCTCTCTGAGTTGGCAGGGAGCTTTTGGGAAACGACAGGTATCAATGCCGTTATTGATACCAATGATGGTGAGATGTCAGCAGACCCAGCAGGAGCTTCTAAAGAGCATTTAATGAGTGCTTTTGAATCTTCATTGGGTCGGATTATTATGATTTTAATCGTATTTGTACTCTTCTATTTGGCTATTGCTAAAGGATTTGAACCATTACTGTTGATTCCTATCGCATTTGGTGGACTACTTGCCAATATTCCATTGGCACACATGGCAGGACCACATGGAATGTTGGGAGTTATCTATAATATGGGTATTGCCAATGAGTTCTTTCCTCTGCTTATCTTTATGGGTGTTGGTGCAATGACCGATTTTGGTCCTCTTTTGGCAAACCCTAAGACCGCACTTCTTGGTGGAGCTGCACAGTTTGGTATCTTTGGTTCATTGGTAGGTGCTGTTGCTCTTGGTTTTGATATTCAAGATGCAAGTGCTATTAGTATTATTGGTGGGGCTGATGGTCCAACATCAATCTTTATTGCCAATAGACTAGCCCCTGATATGTTGGGTGCAATTGCTGTTGCTGCCTATTCATACATGGCATTGGTTCCTGTTATTCAGCCTCCAATTATGAGAGCATTAACAACAAAAGAGGAACGACAAATTAAAATGGGTGTTCAACGAAGAGTACATAGATTAGAGAAGTTAATTTTCCCTATTATTGTTCTTATGTTGTCTATTATGGTTCTTCCTGAATCAACTCCATTGATTGGTGCATTTGCCTTTGGTAACTTTGCAAAAGAGTCAGGTGTTGTTGATAGATTGAGTGATACAATGCAGAACTCATTGATTAACACTGTTACTATCTTCCTTGGATTGGGTGTTGGTTCAAAACTAGCAGCTGATAAGTTCTTGGTACTAGAGAGTTTAGGTATTATGATTATTGGTCTTTTAGCATTCTCTGCTGGTACAGCAATGGGTGTTCTTATGGCTAAGTTAATGAATAAGTTCTCTAAAGAGCCTATTAACCCACTAATTGGAGCAGCTGGAGTCTCTGCTGTACCGATGTCAGCACGGGTTGTAAGTAAAGTTGGTTCAGAAGAGAAACCAGGTAACGTTTTATTAATGCACGCAATGGGTCCAAATGTTGCAGGTGTTATTGGTTCAGCTGTTGCAGCTGGTGTACTACTTTCTATTTTTAAATAGAGAGTAGGCTAGAAAAGTAACTCTTTTAAATAATTATTTTAATTTGTATTTATAAGTAAGTTTATTAATATCTATTCAATAGTATAATTTTTCGAAATTATACTTTTTGGATAGATAAGTTTTATAGATTGGTTATTACTTCATATGGTAAATAAAATGAGATTTTTCGGTCTCCTTTTATTTGCTATAGATGATTATGTAGTTTTAATCCATAATAAATAGCAAAATAACATATATAAACAAAAAGGTACACAAAATGAGCACCCCTACACCGAATGGTCTGGATGAACTAGGACTTGAAAACATTGGTAAAGTTTACTATAACTTAAGCTACGATGAACTTCAAGCACATGAAGTTAATAAGGGTGAGTGTAAAATCTCATCAACTGGAACAGCAATGTGTGATACAGGGGAGTTTACAGGTCGAAGCCCTAAAGATAAATATTTCGTTGACCAAGCACCATCAAATGAGAATATTTTTTGGGGTAAGATTAATAAGAAAATTGAAAAAGAGAAATTTGATAAACTTTATGATTTAACAAAAAATCAGCTATCTAATTCAGATATTTATATTATGGATGTATATGCTGGAGCAAGTAAAGAGAGTAGACGTTCAGTTAGATTTATTTCGCAAGTTGCATGGCAAGCTCACTTTGTAAAAAATATGTTTATTCGTCCTACAGCTGAAGAGTTAGAGACTTTTGAACCTGATTTTGTTGTCTATAATGCTTGTAAAACAGTCAATGAAGATTATGAAGAGATGGGACTAAATTCTGATGTTTATGTATGTTTTGATGTAGAGGCACATATCTCTATTATTGGTGGAACATGGTATGGTGGAGAGATGAAAAAAGGTATCTTCTCTATGATGAACTACTGGTTACCTCTAGAGGGTAAACTATCTATGCACTGTTCTGCGAATGTTGGAGAAGAGGGTGATGTTGCACTATTCTTTGGACTCTCTGGAACAGGTAAAACAACACTTTCAACAGACCCTCATCGGGCTTTGATTGGTGATGATGAGCATGGTTGGGATGATAATGGTGTATTTAACTTTGAGGGTGGATGTTACGCAAAAGTGATTAACCTTGATGAGAAGTCAGAGCCTGAAATTTTTGGAGCAATCAAAAAAGATGCACTTTTAGAGAATGTAGTTCATGATGAAGTTGGTCATGTAGATTATGATGATGTATCTAAAACTGAAAATACCAGAGTCTCTTACCCTATTGAGCATATTGTAAACCATAAAGAGGATTTACAAGCAGGTCATCCTAAAAATATTATCTTCTTGAGTTATGATGCGTTTGGTGTATTGCCTCCTGTGTCTAAGCTTGATAAAGAACAAGCGATGTACTACTTCTTAAGTGGATATACTGCAAAAGTTGCAGGAACAGAGAGAGGAATCACAGAGCCTGTAACAGCATTTAGTGCATGTTTTGGAGAGGCTTTCTTACCACTACATCCAACAGCTTATGCAAAGCTTCTTGGAGATAAAATTGATGAGCATAATGTAAATGTTTATTTGGTAAATACAGGTCTTAATGGTGAAGGTAAAAGAATGAGTATTAAAGATACGAGAGCTTGTATCAACGGTATTTTAAATGGTTCTATTCTTGATGCAGAGTTTGGTACACTGCCAATATTTGATCTTCACTTCCCTAAAAAATTAGAGGGAATTCATGATAATGCTATTCTTGACCCTAAAGCTACATGGGAGAGTGAAGATAAGTTCCATGAAACAATTGAACATTTAGCTGGAGAGTTTATTAAAAACTTTGACCGTTATAACGATAATGGTTCAGAATTTGACTACGCTTCTGCTGGTCCACAACTTTAATTTTATAAAAAATAACTTAACTCTTGCTCCATCTTTAAGAGGTGGAGCAAATCAATTTACCCCCTTTCTTTTAATAGAACAATCAAAAAATTACATACCTTTAATATAAAAAATAGGAATATACAAATGGTTATACAGGAAATACAAGAATACTCAACAGTTAGAACAAAAGCACGAGCTTATTTATGTTATATTATGAGTAGAAATATATCTAATTTAAATCTTGATGAGAATAGAGATGATAATCTTGAAAAACAGTTGAGAAAATTACAAAAGTCTATACCTCAAGGAGAGGTATTTTATGCGATTGATGCAAATGGTATTCAGGTTGTTGATAATCTGTCGAAGCATAAAAATCTAAATATGAAAAGAAAAGGTTACGATAGAAGCAACAGAGCGTATTACTATCGTACTTTTAAAGAGCATCGTTGTGTACTTACAGACCCATATCCCTCTTTGGATAGCAATCAGATGGTTGTTACAGCATCTTTTCCTATCTATGATGAAGAGAATAATCTACTTTTTATTATTTGTGTTGATGTACAATTAAAAGATATTTTAAAAATGGTTCTTCCTAGCTCTGTAGATTCTACCTTTGGTAAGTTTTCAAAGTTTATATATGCCTCTTTTTCGGTGGCTCTTATGTTGGTTGCTCTACTTTTATTTGTTAAAGGTATTAGTGGATTCTTAGTTCTGGGATGGGATGTTAAGTCTATAGATATTAATGAAATGTTCAAATCAACCATTCTTTTAACCTTATCCTTGGCAATATTTGATTTGGTCAAAGCGATATTTGAAGAGGAAGTATTGGGAAAAGAGAAGAAAGAGGGATCAGGTGATGGACATCAAACAATGATACGCTTTTTGGGTTCAATTATTATTGCTCTTTCCATTGAAGCATTGATGTTGGTCTTTAAATTTGCAATCACTCAACCAGAGAAATTGATTTCTGCTGTTTATCTTATTTTAGGGGTTACAGCTTTAATGATTGGACTCTCTATCTATATAAAAGTAAATAAGATAGATAAGTAAATAGATACTCTTAAGTCTTTTTAGATATATTTCTTTTTATTTCAGATTAAAAGGTTAAAAATGTTAGAAATCATAATGGTACTGTTTACTGTTTATACTCTTATAAAAATTTATATATCAGTTATGCAGGTTGGTTATATTGCTACAGAAAAAAATGGTGAAGCAATCTTGATGAACCAAGAGAAGTATCAAGTAGCAGGAGAGTATGCTATCAAAAAAGAGCGTTTAAATATTCTCTCAACTCTTGTTGATTATGGTGTGTTTGTTTGGTGGATTCTTGGTGGTTTTGCTTGGCTTACAAATACACTTGGTACAGATAATTCAATTATAAGTTCAGTTGTTTTTCTATTTGGCTTTATTGCTATAGGTTATTTGATTGGGCTTCCTTTTGAATTGTATCAGACGTTTAAATTGGATAAAGAGTATGGTTTTACCCAAACAACAGTAAAGTTATATCTATTGGATATGCTTAAATCAACAGTACTATTTGTGGTTTTTGGTGGAGCAATCTTTTATCTTTTATCTTTTATTATTATAAATGTATCTAATTGGTGGATATGGGGGTTTGCTCTACTCTTTTCCATTGCTGTATTGGTTAATATTATCTATCCAACCATTATTGCACCAATTTTTAATAAGTTTACTCCATTAGAAGAGGGAGAACTAAGAGAATCTATAGAAAAAATGATGCAAGGTGTTGGTTTAAAGAGTGATGGTGTATTTGTTTTGGATGCTTCAAAACGAGATAGCCGATTAAACGCTTATTTTGGTGGTTTAGGTAAATCAAAACGTGTTGTTCTTTTTGATACCCTTATTGAAAAATTAACCAATAAAGAGCTGTTGGCTGTACTTGGTCATGAGCTAGGACATTTTAGCCACGGAGACATTTGGAAAAATATTGGAATGATGGGTTTACTCCTTTTTTCTACATTCTTTCTACTTGGAAATCTTCCAGAGAGCCTATTTTTTGCAATGAAAGTAGAGCCTAATGCAGGTATAGAGATAGCCATGATGATGATGCTTCTACCTTTAATATCTTTTGTTTTTACACCAATTATGTCAGCTGTAAGTCGTCATAATGAGTATAGAGCCGATGAGTTTGGAAGTGAATTAGGAGGAAAAGAGAATTTAGTATCAGCTCTTATTAAACTGATTCAAGAGAATAAAGCATTTCCCAAATCACACCCTTTGGTTATCTTCTTTTACTATACACACCCACCCGTTTTAGAGCGTCTTAAAGAGCTTGGATATGATGCTGATGCAGTTAATGAGATGATTAAACCTTTGGAAAAAGAGGGGATTTTTGCGTTTCTGGATGACGAAAAAGAGAAATGAGAATAAAAGAGATATTAACATGGGCAACTACTCAGCTTGAAAACAGCTGTGAACGCCCAAGATTTGAAGCAGAACTACTCTTATCTTATCACTTAAAAAAAGATAGAACCTATCTACACGCTTTTGATGATAAGGAAGTGGAAGATATAGAAGCCTTTCAAGCCTTAATAAAAAGAAGAGCCAACTACGAACCATACGAATATATTGTAGGAGAAGCCAGTTTTTATGATATTGAACTAAATGTAGAGCAGGGGGTACTTATCCCCCGACCTGAAACAGAGATTTTAATAGATTTGGTGGCTGAAATTATAGAAAAAGAGAAGATACCCTCTATTGCTGAAATTGGTGTTGGTTCAGGGGCTATCTCTGTAGTATTGGCACGAAAATTTACAAATTTAAAGATTGTTGCCACGGATATTTGTGATACCCCTATAAAGGTGTCTCGTTCTAATATTAAAAAGTATCAAGTGGAAGATAGGGTAACGGTTATAAAGTCTAGCATTTTGGATGAGGTTAAAGAGCCTTTAGAGTTGGTAGTTTCAAACCCCCCTTATATTGCCAATGATTTTAAACTAGAAAAGAATGTAGGAGAATATGAACCCAAAGAGGCTCTATTTGGTGGAGTAGTTGGAGATGAGCTTTTAAAACAGATAGTTTTGGATGTAAAGGCTAGAGGTATAAAATATTTAGCCTGTGAGATGGGATATGACCAAAAAGAACCCATGACAGAGTTTTTTAATGAAATTGGGGTAGAATTTTATAGATTTTATAAAGATTTGGTGGGATTTGATAGAGGGTTTGTTGTGCAATTCAGATAAAATAGGAAACGATGGCTTTAGCCTCGCCTTGTTCGAGCTATTGCCTCCGATTCCAAAGAGCTTTTAAAAGAGGAAAAATGAGCAATTTTATTACAGAGATAAAAATAGGAAAAGTTAGACATTTAGAGAATATAGATATAATACTTGGTAATGAGAAGAAACATTTGATTTTGACTGGGAAGAATGGGAGTGGGAAGACTTCGGTTCTGGATGCTTTAAATATTAGATTAGAGGCAGATTATTATAATGCTTTTTTTCAAGAAAGAGTAGATAAATATGCTTCACAAGAATTAAAATTTATTTTGACAGATTCAAATATAGAGATATTGCTTAAAAATAGTTTAGATAATTATATAAAAAAAGAAAATAATGATTTTATATATGCTTATTTTGGAGCAAAAAGAGAACTTAAAACTTATAAATCTAAGGGGATAGAAAAAATAGATTTATTAGAAAATAAAACGAAAAAATTAAATAATGATTTCTTACAATATATAGTAAATTTAAAAGCAGAACGTTCTTTTGCAAGAGATGATAATGAAGAAAAAATAGTTGAAGAAATAGATAAATGGTTTGAAAGATTTGAAAATATTTTAAAAGCAATTTATAATGATGATTCATTATCCTTAAAATTTGATAGAAGAAATATAATGAGTTATAACTTTGTAATTGAAAAAGAGAATAGAGAAGTTTTTGATTTTCATAGTTTATCTGATGGATATTCATCAATCTTAGATATAATAACAGAGATTTTATTAAAAGTAGAAACTACAAAATCAAGAGGTTTAGATGTTGAAGGTATTGTTTTAATTGACGAAATAGAAACTCATCTTCATGTAGAACTCCAAAAAAATATCCTACCATTATTAATAAGCTTTTTCCCAAATATCCAATTTATAGTAACGACTCATAGTCCTTTTGTATTACAATCAATAGAAAATAGTATAGTTTACGATTTAGAGAGAAAAGAGCAGTTAAGTGGTAAAAGATTAAATATTGCATCTTATGCAGATATAGTAAAAAATTATTTTGAAGTGGATAGTGAATTTTCTAAAGTTTTGGAAAATAAGATAATTAGATATGAAGAATTAATTGACTCCTTTGAAAAAAATACTTTAGATATAGATGGAGAAAAAGAGTTACTGCATTTAGACATAAAATTGGATGAAATTGCTCCTATGATGTCAAAAAATATATTTCTTAGATTTAAAGAGTCACAAGATAGGATAAATGACGATGGTAAAAGTTGATAGAAAAGAGAATCCTATTTTTCAAACATACAGCGAAAAAAATGTTACAGATAGTCTTAAAGTAGATTTTAAAAAGAAATGTTATCTATGTGAAGAGGTTACAAGACATTTTGAAGTTGACCATTTTTATCCTCAAAAGTATTATAATCATTTGATAAACGACTATCTAAACCTTTTTTATTGTTGTCAAAAATGTAATAAGATTAAACCTAAGAAGATAAATAGAGATTCTGATAATGAGATTTTAAATTGTTGTGATATTGATATTGAAAAATATATAAAATTGAAACTAAATTTACGAGAGTGTATTATTGAGATTGAACAAGTTGAAACTACTTTAGAGTTAGATAAAAAGATTAAAAATACAATAGAACTTCTTCATCGTATCTATAATGGTAGAAACTCTCAAAGTAATTCATGTGAAGATTTAAGAGATGATATAATAGAAAATATAGATTCATTTAGGAAAAAAATAAATAGATATAGTTCTATTAAATTAAAAAGAGCAATTATTGAGGAGATAAAAGAGGATTTAAATATAGGTTCAGCATACTCCTCCTTTAAACGCTGGATTATTAGAGATAATCCAACCCTAAACCAACAATTCAAACAATATATATAAAAGAAAAAATATGAATATAAAAAACCTAATAAAAGATTTTGAAAAAGAACACAACTATAAAGTGGTCTATGTAACTCAATATGGTTCTAAACTGTATGGTACAGATAACCCAAACTCTGATACGGATTATAAGGGAATCTTTATTCCTAATCAAGAGTCTGTGTTGTTAAAAAAAGATATGGAACACTATAATTTTAATAGTAATAATAGGAATACCCGTAATGGTAAAGATGATATAGATTTACAATTTTTTAGTATCTATAAATTTTTTCATCTGCTTAAAAAGGGCGAGACGGGGGCTATGGATATACTCTTTTCTATGTTTCGTGAAGATACGCAGTTGATTAATGATAAGACGTTTACCTCTGTTGTTAAAGAGAACTATAAGAAGTTCTATAATAAAAACTTGCACTCCTTTGTGGGCTACTGTGTGGGGCAGAGTAGAGTTTATAATGTTCGTGGAGAGCGTTTTAATGAGTTGCATATTTTTGTTGAGTATTTTAATAGTTTGGTCAAAGAGCATGGAGATGAAAAGTTACAGACTCTTTTTCCTACTATTGAAGAGATGTTAAAAGAGAAGGGCTTTAAGTATATTAAGTTTATCTCTGCTCCTACCTCTCGTGGTTCAGGGGTAACTAAAGATGGAATATATATTCAAGTTTTAGGAAAACGCTTTTTGGGGACAGTTACTATAGACTATTTTGCCCAAAAGATTACCGATATGGAAAAACAGTTTGGTAACAGAGCCAAAGCTTCGGCTAAAGGGGTTGATTTTAAAGCCCTTTCCCATACTGTTCGTGTGATTAATGAGGTTGAGGAGTTGCTTGATGAGGGGTTTATCACTTTCCCTCTGAAAAATAGGGTTTATATTCGCTCCATTAAAGAGGGGCATGAGAGCTTAGAGGATGTTATGAACTATATTGATAATAGATTAGATGTAGTTTATAAGAAGCTAGATAACTCTGACTTGCCTGAAAAATCAGATATAGAATTTATGGATAAACTGATTTTATCACTCCTATTTAGCAAACTTTGAGAGAGTGTTTGATATAACATTTATGTAAAAAATATCAAAATGGAGTTGAATATGGTAAAGAAATACTTTAGACTATTTACAATGACCTATATTATAATATTGGGTATGGTTTTAGGGGCAGGACTTTTGGCAGGTGCTGTGGTTGCTCCAACTATTTTTCACTCAGAGGCTCTATTGGGTTCTGAATTACTTTCGCATTTTCAAGAGGGTCTATTGATGACCCATGTTTTTGAGAAGTTGGGTTATGCTGTAAACTTTTTAGTTGTTATTGTTATTTTGTATGAAGTGATTAAATATAAAGCTTTTGAGAGTGATAGATGGTCGCTTATGACCACCTTTTTAGTGGCAGGAACAGGGCTTATGTTTACCTCTTATTATATGCCTGATATTTTGGAGATGCAGTCTGTTGGTGAAGCTATGACACAGAGTGATGCGTTTATCAATACCCATAAAGGGAGTGAGATAAACTTTAAGATATTTATTTTTTCTGGATTGGCTCTGTTGATTTTGAATCTTAAAAAGGCTCTTCGATAATGCGACCAACCTTTGATGAAGAGAATCCATTAATAGAGATAAAACATCTACAAAAAGTTTTTGGAACAAAAGAGGTTTTAAAAGATGTAAATCTTATCTTTCCTAAAGGCTCAACTACTGTTATTTTGGGGCTTTCTGGTGGGGGGAAATCTACCATTATCAAACATATTGTTGGGCTTATGAAACCCACTTCGGGCGATATTTATGTGGGTGGTGTTAATGTCTCTACCTGTTCAGAAGAGGAGCTAAGAGGGGTTCGTAAAGATATTGGTTACCTCTTTCAAGATGGGGCTATGTTTGATAGTATGAATATTTTTGATAATGTAGCTTTTCCCTTGCGAGAACACTTTAAGCTCTCTAAAGATGAGGTAGAGAAGCGTGTTATGAAGATGCTTAATATGACAGGGCTTGATGCCAAACGTGTAGCAAAGCTCTTTCCTAATGAGCTTAGTGGTGGTATGAGAAAACGGGCTGGATTGGCAAGGGCTATTATTATGCAACCTAAAATTATCTTGTATGATGAACCAACTTCGGGGCTTGACCCAATTACCAGTGACTTGATTACACAGCTTATATTAAAGCTTCAAAGAGAGTTAGGGGTAACCTCGGTTTTGATTACCCATGATATGAAAGAGAGTTTTAAATCGGCTGATTACTTGGCTTTTCTCTTTGAAGGAGAGATTATTGAGTGGGCAGATAACGAGAGGTTTAAAAACACCAAGAACCCTTATGTAAGACAGCTTCTAAATGGTAGTGGAGAAGGTCCAATTCAATTTAGTGATTAGATAAAGTGTATACTCTTGTTCCCACGCTCAGCGTGGGAATAAGGTATGATAGATATATAAAAAGAGAAATATGAATAAAACATTACAACACCCTTTCCCCCCAATAACATACAAAGATAGCAAAATCCTAATTTTAGGCTCATTCCCCTCTATTGACTCTTTTGAAAATAGTTTTTACTATGCTCATAAACGCAATCAGTTCTGGAAGCTTCTTTCTGAACTTAGCCATTATCCCATTAATAATCGTGACCAAAAGATGTGGCTTTTAAAACAGAGTAAAATAGCTTTGTGGGATATGGTAAAGAGTTGTAGTCGAGATAACTCTTTGGATAGTTCACTCGAAGATATAGAGGTTAATAATATAGGTGAGTTTTTAGAGAATCATCCTAGCATAAAAAAGGTGGCTTTTACGGGGCGTTTAGCAGAGAGGTTATTTAAGATACAATTTGACTATTTAGAGATAGAGAGAGTCTATCTACCTTCACCATCTTCGGCTTATGCCAAGATGAGTTTTAAAGAAAAATTAAAAAAATATAGAGAGTTATTGGAGTTTTAATGGCAGTTTGGGCAATAGGAGATATACAGGGCTGTTTTGATAATTTTCAAAAGATGCTAAAAAAAATAGAGTTTAATCCAAAGGTAGATACGCTTTGGGTAGCAGGAGATTTGGTAAATCGAGGAGATAAATCCTTGGAGACATTGAACTATTTATATTCGATTAGGGATTCTATAAAAGTGATACTTGGTAACCATGATATAGCACTTATTAGTGCTTATGCAGGTATTAAAAAATCAAATAAAACAATTCAACCTATCTTAGATGCACCCAATGTTAAAGAGTTAATAGATTGGCTTAGACAACAGCCTTTTTTTCATTATGATTTTAAATTGGGATATTGTATGTCTCATGCAGGAATCTCTCCTCAGTTTGATTTTGGTATGGCAATTACCTATGCTAGACGTATTGAAAAAAAGCTTCAAGGGAGAAACTATAAGGCATGGTTAAAACATATGAACAAGAAAAGTTCTAATAAATTTAATGCAAAAGCAAGTTCTTTGGATATAGAAAAATATATATTAAGTTCCTTTATTAGTATGCGTTTTTGTTCTGAAGATGGACGATTGGATTTTAAACAGAAAGGCTCTCCTTCAAATATGAAACGTTTAGGTAAAGGTTTGTATCCATGGTTTACTTGTCCCTCTAGAAAATTTATTCCATTGACGATTGTTTTTGGTCATTGGTCAACACTGGTAAATGATAGTGGCTTAGATTACTACTCCGATGGTAATGTTTTGGGATTGGATACAGGTTGTTTATGGGGAAAAAGGTTAACTTGTGCAAGATTAGATTTAGAAACACGTTATGTTGTTCAATTAGATTGTTCTAAAAATTAATTCATTGTTCTCTATGATTGCTACTTCTCCTTGACAGGCAAGAGAGGGGAGGGAGATATAATTTTTATAAAACAGAGCTTGATGAAAATGACCTTCTATAATAAGTGAATTTTTAGGATAATTGTTGATAATTTGATTAAATCTTTTTTTATACTCTATAAAATCTCCACATATTTTTTTTCTTTTTAATCTCTTTATTCGATGGTCAATTATCCACTTTTCAAATGGTTTTAGAAGTGTTAATGTGGTTTTATTGCGTAATATTTTAGAGTAAAGGTTATAGCCTAATCCTGTTTGATATTTATCTCCATGACTCATATAAATATTTTTATTATTGAGTTTAAAGTGAACGGGTTGTTCTTCTCTTGTATAGAGTTTAATCTCAGGAAAAATCTCTTTTAAGCAGAAGTCATGATTGCCTTCTAAATAGATAATTTCTATACTTTGTGAGAGCTTTTGAAGTAAGCTTATTCCCTCTTTTGAAAAGGTTTGAATATAACTGTTATATCCAAATAGTAAATCAAAAATATCTCCAATAAGAAAGAGTTGAGTTGTTTTGATAGTTTTGTTCTCTAGTTTTTCAAGTATCTCTAAAAAGTTATTACCATGGTGTGGGTAGTGAGCATCTGCAATAAAAAGAGCATTTTCCTCTATTTCGTTTGACACTCTTGACATACTCCATAAAGATTAATTTGAGAACTGTTAAGTTGAAAATTTTCAATCATTAACGTCTTTTGTGTACTTTGGGTAATCTCTCTATCTTGAATAGTTCCACAATGTTGACAGATAAGATGAATATGGTCATCTTTTTTTAGCTCATATTTTGATTTTTCACCATTCATAGGAACTTCAATAATAACATGGTTTTGTTGCATTAAGATAATATTTTTATAGATTGTTGCCAGTGAAAGAGTAGGGTATTGCTCCTTAACATCTTCGTAAATCTCATCAATATTAATATGTCCTGCTTGGTCAATAGATTTTAAAATAGAGGTTCGTTGTATGGTGGCTTTTAAATCATTCTCTTTAAGTAGGTTTATGTAGTTTGTCATGATTTTGCCTTTTAAGTTTTGCGTTTCTAGTTCCCACGCTAAGCGTGGGAACTAGGGAGATAAGAATTTATTATAGCTCGTCTGCGTGTTTTGCAAGGTAATCAGCAACACCATCTGTATCTGCTTTCATTCCCTCATCACCTTTTGCCCAACCTGCTGGACAAACTTCACCATGCTCATTTGTAAATAACATTGCATCTACCATTCTAATCATTTCGTCAATATTTCTTCCTAATGGAAGGTCATTAACTACAGCGTGTCTTACTGTACCATCAGCATCAATAAGGAATGAACCTCTAAGAGCTACTGCATCATCAAGAAGAACATCATAATCTCTTGCAATCTGCTTTGTAAGGTCTGCTACTAGTGGATAACGAACTTGACCAATACCACCTTTGTTAATTGGAGTCTCTTTCCATGCAAAGTGAGAGAATTGAGAATCTACAGATACACCAATCACATTGATACCTCTACTTGTAAAATCTTCTAGTCTATGGTCAAAAGCGATAAGCTCTGAAGGACATACAAATGTAAAATCTAGTGGATAGAAGAAAAGAACAGCTCCTTTTTCTCCTAAGTTATTCATTAAGTTGAAATCTTCAACGATTTGGTTATTTCCTAGAACTGCTGTTGCTGT
>Ga0256826_1001103_pt1 | contig 16704 bp, 21 predicted proteins | sample CV79metaG_FD_185975 | JGI IMG/M metagenome (GOLD analysis project Ga0256826, IMG submission 185975) | Hydrothermal vent microbial communities from East Pacific Rise, Pacific Ocean - CV79 | ecosystem: Environmental > Aquatic > Marine > Hydrothermal vents | place: Pacific Ocean: East Pacific Rise...
ATTGTAGATATTTCACCAATGGGATGTAGAACAGGGTTTTATATGTCTTTGCTTGGAACACCTAAAGCTAAAAAAATAGCTAAAGCGTGGAAAAAGTCTATGAAAGATGTTCTAAATGTAAAAAAACAGAGTGATATTCCTGAGCTTAATGTCTATCAGTGTGGAACGTACAAAATGCATTCACTAGAAGAAGCAAAAGAAATTGCAACAAATGTACTTGAAAAAGGAATTGGCATTATGAATAATGAAGATTTAAAATTGAGTAAAAAAATACTCAAAGGACTTTAAAATGTTACTCTGGATTCCTGTAGAGAATGATAATGGAATGGATGCAACTATCTCTCCTCAGTTTGAAGCAAAAAAATGGGCTTTGGTAGATTTTGATGCAGGTGAAGTAAAAGCACTGAAATTTTATGACAGCCGTGAAGAACTGGGTGGGGAGTGGGTAGATTTTGTTATTTTTATCAATAAGTTTGAAAATTATATGGACTTTATGAATGAAGGAATGATGTGCCTTGTTGTACGTGAAGAGAAAAGTATAGAAGAGATTATTACGGCCTTTAAATTTAAAGAGCTAGATGAAATTGGTCTGTAGGGGTGATTGCTATCACACCAATAAAAATATGATATACAATGAAAATTTGAGAGCCCAAAAAAAAGTAGTCCTTTGTGAAGATGGAACACATACACTCTACTCAAAAGAGTTTGATGAACCCTATCACTCAACCAAAGATGGTGCATTACATGAGAGTTTAGAAAAACATGTAAAGCCCGCTTTGGCACTTAAAACGAAGTATGAAAAACTTACCATTTTAGATATCTGTTTTGGTTTAGGCTACAACACCTTTGCCACACTCTACTACATTAAAAAACATAATCTTTCAACTAAAATACACATACTTTCTCCAGAGTTTGATGAGGAGCTTGTACGCTCATTAAATACTTTTAGTTTTCCTCCAGAGTTTGAGAGTATTAAACCTATCATACATGCTATTTCACAAAATCTCTACTATGAAGATGAACAGTTTAAAGTAGAGATTTTACTAGGAGATGCACGAAAGTCTGTCCCTCAAATTCAAGAGAAGGTAGATATCATCTATCAAGATGCCTTTAGCCCTGCACATAACCCCCTTTTATGGACATATGAGTGGTTTCAAGATGTACGTGCTATCTGTAATGATGATGCCATACTCACCACCTACTCTACCGCAGCTGCCATTCGGTTAGGACTCTATGAAAATGGATTTTTCATTTTCTTACACCATGCTAAACTCATGCGTAGCTCTACCGTTGCCTCATTAAAGATGTTGGAGGGCTTAGAGTATATTGATATGGAGTTAAAAAAAGAGCGTAATCCAACAGCACGAAGTTTGAAAGATAAAAATTATATATTGGATAAGGAAATAATAAATGTTAAACATTGATTGGCATGAAACAATTACAGCATATAAGACACAACCCAAAGAGTATCCTATGGAGTATGGGGAGTGGGCAGAGCCTTATGCTTTGGAGTTAGCATGTGCGTATGAAAAAGGGGAGATTACCAATGAAGGTGTCTTAGATGAAGAGATAGCCACCATTGAAGCAAAACTCAATGTGAAATTTCCTCCTAGTTATCTTGCATTTTTAAAATATAGTAATGGATTGCTCCTGCCAGATAGGTTTACCAATCTTTTACCCTTAAAGCGTATAGATTGGTTCTACACATTAAACCAAGAGTGGGTAGATATTTGGAATGAAGATGAAGATAATGTGGAGGATGAAAAATATTTTGTTTATGGTAAAGAGCAAGACAGTTGTCATATGCGTAACCAATATTTAAAAACGGCTTTACAGATTAGTGATAGTGCAGAGGGGGATGTGTTACTCTTAAACCCTGAAGTAAAATTTGGTGAAGAATGGGAAGCTTGGTGGTTTGGTGATACTTTGGCAGGTGCTATACGGTTTCAATCGTTTCAAGAGTTACTTTTGTACCTACTTAAACCAGAAGAAGAGCAAGAGCCAATCTCTTATGAGGAGTATGCCAAACTTATAGAAAAAGACCAAGAAAAATTAGCCTCAATGGAAGAAAATCTCTTCTCTAGCATTGTATTGGGAATGCAAAAAGAGGGGCTAGGTAGTGACGAGATACTTTTAGAGTTTGAGAAAGAGTTAGCAGAGACAAAAGCGATGACACAAGAGATGCTAGAAAGAGTAAATGAAGGCTTAAAGGAGGAAGATAAAGTTGTATTTAAAGAGAGTGATGAAGCCTTTTTTCACAAGCTAAAAGAAACGATAGACAAAACAAAAAAAGTTTAAAAAACATGCACTGTCAACCAAACAGTATCTTTTTTAGTTTTTAAAACGCTATGAGGTACTTTGGCTGGAATAAAAAGTGTCTCACCCTTAGTAAGTATTTTTTCTTCATTGTCTATGAGTAGGGTGGCTTCTCCCTCAAGTAAAACTAACCACTCATCTTCTTCTTGAATGTATGTTATCGGCTCAACATTGTCTGAGCTTACAATGTGGTTGATTTTTATATTTTTATGTTCTAGTAGGGTGGTGAAGGTTTCATCTGTTTTGGGAGTGGTATAGTCAAAAATATTCATCTTTTTATCCATTGTTGAAATTTTTAATTGTTTGTGCTAAAATATGTTTGAAGAGAGAGCGTAAGCCCTCTCAGATGTTTAATTATTGAAGTATCGTAAGATAGCAACAATAATTGTTAGTACAAGGATTAGTACATCCATAATACTCACACCCTTTCGCAGTTAAGATTTAACTAGCGAGATTCAAACAACAGTCTCTAGCTGTTGTTTTGAAGAACAACTAATTAGACTGCATAGAAATAATACCTTGTTTCTCAAAGGTACTTTAAAAATCTTTCAAATTGTCATACTTTTTTTAATAACTCATCTGCATACTATCTACTGTGTCCCAGCTCATACTTTTTTTAGCACTTCTATGGGCTAAGATGTGGTCAATGTAGCGTGCAAATACATCGGTTTCTATGTTGAGTTTTGTACCTACTTTATAGTTTTTCATCAATGTTTCTTTGAGTGTGTGGGGGATAATGGTGAGTCTAAAATTATCTGCTCCTACATCATTGACAGTTAAAGAGATACCGTCAATAGTGATGGAGCCTTTTGGGATGATGTGGGCAATGTATTTTTTATCTACTTTGATGATGAAGTCGGTGGCATTTTCGCGAGGGGTAATTTGACTTACTACTCCTACACAATCGACATGCCCTTGAACGATATGCCCTTCAAAACGGTCATTCATCATCATGGCAGGTTCTAGGTGTACTTTGCCTGAGATTTTACTCTCATCAATGATACTTCGTGTTTCATCTGCAAGTTCTAAGGCAAAGCCATCGGAATGTAGTTTAATCACCGTGAGGCAGACCCCGTTAATAGCAATAGAATCACCCAATTTGGCAGGGTGGGTTGACTTAATGGTTAAGATATTGTTTTGGTAGCTTTTAACAGTGGCAATTTCGCGGATAAGACCTGTAAACATATAGACTCTTTTTTTGGATATAATTCGTTAATTATAGCAAAATATATATTTTTTTGTTCCCATAGTTTGTGATGGGAATGAGTTTGAAGGGTTTTTATGAAGTATGATGTCATAGTCATTGGTGGTGGGCACGCTGGTATTGAAGCGTCATTAGCAAGTGCGAGAATGGGTGTAAAAACATTGTTGATTACGATTTTGGTAGAGCAAATTGGTGCGAGTTCTTGTAACCCTGCTATCGGTGGACTTGCTAAAGGTCACTTGGTACGTGAAGTTGATGCACTAGGGGGTGAAATGGGGGTATGTACCGATCTTACTGGAATACAGTTTAGAACCCTTAATGCCTCAAAAGGTCCAGCCGTACGTGGAAGTAGAGCACAGATAGATATGGATGCGTACCGTATTTATATGCGTAATAAGGTACTTAATACTCCCAATTTGGATGTTAAACAAGAGATAGCTGATGGGCTTATAATTGAAAATGAAGTGGTACAAGGGGTAACTACAGAGCTTGGAAACCGTTATATGGCAGATAAAGTGATTATCACGGCAGGTACTTTTTTAAATGGGCTGATTCATATTGGTGAAAAACAGCAAACTGCTGGGCGTCAAGGAGAGTTTGCTTCTGTTGAACTTGCAGAGTATTTGAAAAGTTTAGGTTTGGAGATTGGGCGTCTTAAAACGGGAACATGTGCAAGAATTGATGCAAAATCAGTTGATATTTCTAAAATGGAAGTACAACCTGGTGATACGCCTGCACCACCGTTTTCATTTAGAACTGATAGAAGCACATTTAACCCTAACCAACTTCCATGTTATGTTGCGTATACCAATGAAACTACCCATCAGATTATAGAATCAAATTTTTATAGAGCACCACTTTTTACAGGACAGATAGATGGAATGGGACCACGATATTGTCCAAGTATTGAAGATAAAATTAACCGTTTTAGAGACCGTCCTCGTCATCAAATTTTTGTGGAACCTCAAACAATAGATGAAACGGAATACTATATTAATGGTATGAGTACCTCATTGCCTACTGATGTACAGCTAGAGATGATACGTTCTGTTGAGGGAATGGAAAATGCGAAGATAGTGCGTTATGGATATGCGATTGAGTATGATTATATTCAACCTACTGAACTGAAACATACGCTTGAAACCAAAAAGATTGCAGGGCTCTATACTGCTGGTCAGATTAATGGTACGACGGGTTATGAAGAGGCAGCGGCTCAAGGGCTTATGGCAGGAATTAATGCGGCATTAAATGTACAAGGAAAAGAACCCCTTGTATTGGGTCGTGACGAAGCGTATATTGGGGTGCTTATTGATGATTTGGTCACTAAAGGAACCAATGAGCCTTACCGTATGTTTACCTCTCGTGCGGAGTATAGACTACTTTTACGTGAAGACAATTCCGATTTAAGACTCTTGCCTTATGCAAGAATGTTAGGCTTACTTGATGATACGTATATACAAACAGTAGAAGCAAAAAAAGAAGCGATGGATGAGGCAATAGCGTACTTAAAAGAGCACTCTGCCACACCTACAAAAGAGTTTTTAGCCAAACTTGAAGAGGTAGGAACGATTAAAATTACCTCTAAAACATATTGGATAGATATTTTGGGTAGAGGGGACTTTAACAAAGAGAAGCTACTTTTACTTTTGCCAGAGTTTGAAAAGTATAGTGATGATGTCATAGAGCAGATTTTAATAGAGGCAAAGTATTCACGCTATATTGACAAGCAGCAAAATCAAATAGACAAAATGAAAGATATGCTCAAAATTAAAATTCCAGATGATTTTACGTATCACACTATTTCAGGATTGAGTAATGAGATTGTAGAGAAATTACAAACTATTCGTCCGACCACACTCTTTGGAGCATCAGAAATTTCAGGGGTGACACCTGCAGCGTTAGAGATAGTGCATGTGTATATTAAAATGACTCAAAAGGGGAAACGCTAATGCTTTATTATTATGCATTTACAGGACACAAAGTAGGACTTGACAGAGTGAAGAAAGCTGCAGCCATCATTAAAGCATTAGCCAATCAAGGGGTAGAGTGTCGTTTGTTGGTTAATGATTTTCGTGCAGGGCTTGTTGCACGTGAACATGGTGTGGCTGATTCTATTACCATTGAAACCATTCAAGATATTGATGCGGTAGCACAAAGTGGCAATAGTGTGATTATTGACTCTCCAGAAGATGACCATGGGCGTTTAGAGAAGTATTGCCGTGAGTTCAAAGCAGTGTTTATCATGCGACAAATTGCAGAAGATAAAGTACGTTTTTCTGAAACCATACTAGATGGTGTTGCGGTTGATGCACTCTATGAATCATCGCCTACCCAAAAAGTAGAAAGAAAGCTTTTTTTCTTAAATGATGCAGATTATGATAAAGTGATTTTAAATCATGCCTCACTTTTTGAGGGTAAAAATGTTGAATTACTTTTAGGGAACTACTTTTTTGTTAAGTATGAAGATGATTTGGCTAAAATTTTTACAACATTACATGAGCCTGAAGAGTATGTAGAACTCATGCAAACGAGTCGTTGTGTGATTACCTCTTCACTTCAAACAGCATTTGAAGCTAAAAATAGTGGTGCATGTGTTTACTTTTTAAACCTTTTAAATGTAGATACCCAAGCATTGGCATATTTAGAATTTAATGATATCTCACTTATTCAGTCTATAGATGAAATTCCTACTTCAGAAGAGTGTATGGATGTTTCTATCAATCAAATTCATCATATCGTTCAAGAAATCTGCAAAAACTAAATTAGGAGTAAAAACCTCCTAATTTACTCCGTGTAACAATTAATACTAAAGTAACCTTTTTTTGATACAGCTCAATCTTTTCTAATCATAGTTGTCCTATAATATATGGTTAAAATTATTATAAAGGAAGGTTAGTATGGCTAATAATACTAAAGGTCGTAGAGACTTTATGGGTATGGCTTTGGGTGGATTTACTGCTCTAGGCGGTATTGGTGCACTCTATGCAATGAAACGTACTTGGGATCCATTACCAAGTGTAAAAGCAGCTGGATTTACAACGATAGATCTTACTCCTGCACAGGACAATATCTTAATTACAGAGAAATGGAGAGGGAAACCAATCTTTATCTTGAAACAATCAAAAGAGATGATGGCAAAAGTAAGTCCTGAAGCAAAAAAAAGATTGATTGAAATGAATGGTGGCTTTTATATGGTAGCTGTTGGTCTTTGTACACACCTTGGATGTATTCCTGGGTATGACCCAGTAGATGAAAGTTTCCTATGTGCTTGTCATGGAGGAATGTATGATTCAACTGCTGATGTAACCAAAGCTCCACCACCAAGAGGTCTTGATGTTCCTCCATTTAGAGTAGATGGTATGAAACTAGTCCTTGGTGAAACTGGACCTGAATATGAGCAAATGTTGGCCGATGGCACAACAATGCCAGTATAAGGAGTTATAGATGGCACATTTTGAAAAAGCAAATAGTATTGGCGAATGGTTCGACCAAAGACTTGCAGTAAACACTCTCAAAAGAGTACTTCAAACTGAATACTGGATTCCAAAAGATATTAACTTCTTATGGGCTATGGGTATGGTTTTGGCTGCTACTTTTGGTATTCTTTTAGTTTCAGGAATTTTCCTTTTAATGTATTACCAACCAAATGTTAACACAGCATTTGATTCTGTTAACTACACTATCATGTCTGAAGTTGGATATGGATGGTTATGGAGACATGTTCATGGTGTAGGTGCATCTGTTGTATTCCTTATCATTTACATTCACATGTTTACAGGTATTTACTATGGTTCGTATAAAAAAGGTAGAGAGCTTATCTGGTTATCTGGTATGGGACTTTTTGTTGCATTCTCAGCAGAAGCTTTCTCTGGATATATGCTTCCATGGGGTCAAATGTCTTACTGGGCTGGTATGGTTATTACTAACCTATTCTCTGGTGGTGGACTACACGCTGACTTCCTTGTTGAGTGGATTAGAGGGGATTACGTTCCTGGTCAAGCATTCTTAAGTAGATTCTTTATGCTTCACGTACTTCTTGTACCTTTAGCGATTATTGGTCTTATTGTACTTCACTTTGGTACACTTAGAATTCCACACGTAAATAACCAAGAAGGTGAAGAGTTTGATTATGAAGAAGCTGCAGAGCTTTACAAAGCAGGTAATGTAAAAGAGTCTAAAGTGATTCCTTTCTCTCCAGTATTTTTGTCTAAAGATGTCTTTGTTATGGGTGTCTACTTTGTGATGTTCTTCTACTTGGTATTTTATCACTTTGAATTTGCAATGGATCCAGTAAACTTTGACCCAGCAAATGGGCTTAAAACACCAGCACACATCTACCCTGAGTGGTACTTCTTGTGGTCATATGAGATTCTTAGACCATTCTCAACCAATGTTGGATTGATTGCCTTTGCTATTGCACAAGTGATTTTCTTTACACTTCCATTCCTTGACAGAAGTCCTAACGTGGCTCCAGCAAGTAGAAGAGGTGCATTTAAATTTTGGTTCTGGGCAATGTTAGCAGATGTGCTTGTATTGACATTTATGGGTAAATTACCACCAGCTGGTATCTGGAGTACGATTGGTTTTGTAGCAGCACTTGCATTCTTTGCATTGTGGATTGCATTACCTATTATTACATCTAGAGAAAAAAAACTATAAGGAGTAGAGAATGAAAGAATTAAAAATATTTGGAATTGTAGCAGCCTTTACTCTTGTATTATACTGGGGTGTTGAGCCATTCGCACACTCTCAAATGCATAAGCATGTTGAGGGTCACGGATTGGTTTATGATGGAACAGCTGATATTGAAGAAGCGGAAGCTTCTAAAAATGAAGAGAAAGTAAATGCAAAAAAAGCTTTCTGGGCGGATGTAGAAAAAATCGCAGCACTTAAAGGTGATGTGGTTGCTGGTGAAGCGAGTTACATGATGTGTGCAGGATGTCACATGGAAGGTGCAGCAAATATGGGTGGTGTTACACCTCCTAGCCTTGAGCATGCTGGTGCACTTTACGACAAAAACTTCTTGATTGCACTGATTAAAGACCCTGCAATGGCAACCAATGTTGACCATAAATACCCTAATGGTACTATGGCACACCCAATGGGTAGTATTTCTGCTATGGTGTCTGCTCCACAAGATATTGCAAACGTAGTTGCATACTTGGAAGCTAAAAAAGCAGGTGAAGTAACAGCTAAAGAAGCATTTACTGAAGCGTGTGGTAGATGTCACGCAATGCGTTATGGTAAAATGACTCAATTAGGTGATATTCCTAAAACTAAGTCAAACATTGCAACAGGTAAAGATATTGACGGTATGAAGTACCAACAAAAAGTAGCAGAAGAGCAAGCAGCTCTTGCAAACTACCTTGGTAAACTTCCACCAGATCTTTCTATTATCATTAGAGCAAGAGGTGAACACTTCTTACATACATTTATTGAGAACCCTCAATCACAGCTTGCAGGAACTGCAATGCCTAGAACAGGACTTAACGAAGAAGGTATGGAGAAAGTATTTGCTTACTTAGAAGAGACTGGTGATCCAAGTAAACCACTTAGAGAAGAAGTAGGACCAAAAGTAATCCTATTCTTCCTAATCTTTACTGTATTAGCATTCTTATGGAAAAAATCAATGTGGAAGGGTCATCATTAATTTCTGATGGCATTTCTTAAGTAGTGTGGTCTTACCACACTACTTACTCAACTTTTTAAAACTCTCTTTTATCTTGATATAAATCATCCCCTTTTTATCTACATTTCGATACCCTTTATAAAATTATTAAATGGGAATATTATGCTAATTGATGGACATGGCAGACGTGTAGATTATCTACGTGTATCCGTAACAGAACGTTGTAACTTTAGATGCCAATATTGTATGCCAGAAAAACCTTTCTCTTGGGTACCAAAAGAAAATCTTTTAAGTTTTGAAGAACTTTTTTTATTTATGAAAGTGGCTATGGATGAGGGTGTAAGTAAAATTCGTATTACAGGTGGTGAACCACTTTTACGTGAAGGACTTGATGACTTTATTAAAATGATTCATAACTATCAGCCGAATATTGATTTAGCACTGACTACCAATGCATTTTTACTACCGCAAACTGCTCAAAAACTTAAAGATGCGGGCTTAAAAAGACTCAATATTTCTCTTGATTCACTCAAGCCAGAGGTGGCACAGCATATTGCACAAAAAGATGTATTGGCACAAGTACTCAAAGGGATAGATAAAGCCCTTGAAGTAGGTTTGGGTGTGAAAATCAATATGGTACCTCTTAAAGGCATTAATGACAATGAAATTATTGATGTGATGGAGTATTGTATGGAGCGTGGTATTAAAGTACGTTTTATTGAATACATGGAAAATAGCCATGCAAATGTTGAACTTACTGGAATGCATGGAAAAGAGATACTCACTAAAGTGAAAGAGAAATATACCATTCATGCCCTTGGACGTGAAGGAGCAAGCCCTTCATTTAACTATAAAATAGAAGAGAATGGCTATGAGTTTGGACTCATTGACCCCCATAAACATGACTTTTGTGAAAACTGTAACCGCATTAGGTTGACTGCTGAGGGTAACTTAATTCCATGTCTTTACTTTGATGAAGCATTGAGTATAGCAGAGTCTGTAAAAAATGGAGATGTTGAAGCCGCAGCCAATGTCTTAGCTCAAGTACTTAAAGACAAACCAAAAGAGAACCGTTGGAATGAGTTTGACCCCAACGCAGATGATGTATCAACAAGAGCATTTTACGAGACAGGTGGGTAATGTTTTACCTTACTGAACAGTTTTTTTCTATTCAAGGTGAGGGAAAGTATGCAGGGGTACCTTCTTACTTTCTTCGTACGGGAGGATGTAATCTTTCTTGTGCAGGATTTGGGGCATGTTATGAAGTAGAGGGGGAAGCACGTTTAGGGTGTGATACCTATTTTGCTGTAGATAGTCATTTTGCTTCTTCTTGGCAAAAAGTAGAGGACGCTTCTACGATGATAGCCCATCTTGCTTCTGAATTTGAGAAAATAGGCTATCTTCCTCAAATGGTTATTACGGGTGGAGAGCCTTTGATGTACCATAAAGATGATGTCTTTTATGCCATTATTGTTTGGCTTGTTTCTCAAGGCGTACGTGTAACCTTTGAGACCAATGGTACCATAGAGATAGATTTTGAAGCGTATCCTGCTTACAAAGAGACTATTTTTGCCCTTTCTATTAAATTGGCAAACTCTGGAGAGCCTCAGGAAAAACGTATCAAACCGCAAGCCATTGCAAATATTGTTCGCTTTTCAAAAGACAGTTTTTTTAAATTTACCATTGATAAAATGTTGGTAGAGAGTACTGCGTTAGCTGAAATTGAAGCCATTACATTAGGTTGTGATGCGTGTGATGTTTATTGTATGCCTGTAGGGGAGAGTAGAGAAACCATTTGGCATAATGATAGAGCAGTCTTTGAATTTTGTATGAAACATAATTTTTATTACTCAGATAGATTACATATTCGTGTATTTGACACGACTCAAGGGGTTTAGCTTATAAACCCATAGAGTAGTTTGAATGCTAAAAGGTACAAAATGACAGCCATAAGCTTTTTAATGTGTTGCTGTTTGAGTTTAAAGTGCATAAGGTAGTTTCCTATGTAACCTCCTGCAATAGCACACGCAGAGATAATGCCAAGCAGTACCCAGTCTAGGGGTACATAACTTGCATAGGTAAAGAAAGACCCCAAGGCTGAAAATGGTACTACAAAACTGACGGTAATAGCCACTTTTTTAGGTTCAAACCCCAGTAATACCAAAAGAGGAATCAAGATATTGCCTCCACCAACTCCTAAAAGCCCTGCAATAAATCCTACCACAATACCAACAACAAAGAGGACTGCTTTACCTTGGGTTTGAATGAGTGCTTTTTTCTTACCAAACATCATCATACTTGCACTGTAAAAGAGCATAAGCATAAAGGCAAATTTGACTACACTCTCATCAATAAATTGGCTACTGTACGCTCCCAGTGGAGCAAAGAGCATCATCATAGAAGCAATGGGTAGTACAAATTTAAAGTCAACCACTTTACGTTTGAGGTTCATAATGCTAGAGGTGATGGTGGTAGATGCCCCTGCAAAAAGCCCCACAGCTTTTGCCACACTAAAGTCAAGCCCTAAAAGGTTTAAAATAGGAATAAGTGCCACTCCTGCACCAGCCCCTCCCATAGAGAAGAGGATGGAGAGAAAAAAAGCCAAAGTTGCGTAAAGTAGGTAGTCAGACATAAGGTCTCCTAAATAAGGTTAAGTAATAAAAGATATAAGTTTTTAACTCGTTTAAAAGAAATTATATTTAATTCGGAGTAATATTCTCCTTATTCCTAAAGTTCACTTTTTTAAAAAACTTAGATAACTTGTAAATATAAAAATAATAAGTTAAGCTTAAATTGAACGTGCTAATATTCTACTACTATTTAAAATTTTAGTAAGGAAATGTGCTACTTTATGCAAAAGAAACAAACAAATAAAAGCCTGATTACCACAGTTTCATTGGCACACTTGGTTCAAGATACCTACTCAGCTTTTTTAGCACCAATTTTGCCTTTGTTAATTGAAAAACTAGGGATGAGTCTTGTCATGAGTGCCTTTTTAGATATTGCAAGAAAATTGCCTTCTCTTTTAAACCCTTTTTTTGGTTTACTTGCGGAGCGTAGTGATGCACGTTATTTTGTCATACTTTCTCCTGCATTAACGGCTTTATGTATGTCTTTACTTGGGGTTGCAAGTCATTATGTGTTGGTACTTATTTTACTTATGGTTGCTGGGGTGGCTTCAACCCTTTTTCATATTCCTTCTCCAGGCATGATTAAGGAAGCTTCTGGAAAAAACCTTGGACGAGGAATGAGCTTCTATATGGTAGGGGGAGAATTAGCACGAACTATTGGACCCTTATTAATTACGGGTGGGGTATCACTTTGGGGCTTAGAAGGTACATGGCGTTTAATGCCTTTGGGTCTGTTGGCATCACTAATTTTATATTATAAATTGAAAGACTTTCAATTTTCACAACATAAGTTTAGTAAAAAACGAGAAAAAGGTGAAGCGATGAAAGAAGTAAAACGCTTTCTTCCTCTTTTCAGTGTGATGGGTGGCTTTATGTTTTTTCAGTCTGCAATGAAAATGGTAGTGACACTTTATTTGGCAGTCTATTTGACACAGCAAGGCTACTCACTATGGGTAGCAAGTAGTGTATTGGCAGTATTACAGTTTTTTGGTGTGATTGGCACCTTTCTTTCGGGTACACTTTCCGATAAAATTGGCAGGCAAAATACTTTAGTACTGATGTCTAGTGGAGCTGCTTTGAGTATGTGTGCTTTTTTATGGAGTCATACGCTTTATACACTTTTCCCTATGTTGGGACTGCTAGGCATCTTTATGTTTGCCAATGGTCCTGTGATGCTTTCTATTATTCATGAGTTAGACAGTAAAATGCCCACGTTTATTAATAGTGTCTATATGAGTATTAATTTTAGTATTAGCTCTATTGTGGTTTTAGTCATGGGAATTTTTGGTGATACTATAGGTTTAGCATTGACGTATCAAATAGCTGCAGCTTTAGCCTTTGTAGCGATTCCTTTTGCCTTGGTATTGAACCGAACCATTGCAAAACTATAAATAAAAGGAGTGATTTTATCTATGAATACGATACACGTAAAACCTGTTGCTACCATTCATTCCCCTTTTTGTCATTTGGCAGATATGCCTGTACAGCCAAAGGGAGCAAAAGAGGTATATGCTACGATAGAATTTGATAAAGCGTATGAAGATGGGTTAAAAGATTTAGATGGCTTTAGCCATGTTTATCTTATTTACTATTTTCATAAAGTAAAAGAACCAAAATTAAGTGTGGTTCCTTTTAATGATAAAACCAATACTACTCGGGGTGTTTTTTCAACACGAACCCCTATGCATCCCAATAGTTTAGGACTCTCTGTGGTTGAATTGGTAAAAGTAGAAAAGAATATTGTGACCATTAAAGGGGTAGATATTTTAGATGGTACACCCCTCTTAGATATAAAGCCATACATAGAGAATTTTGATAAAATTGAGGGGGATACTCGCTCAGGGTGGATGCTATCAACGCAGGAAGAAGTATCTCAAAAACGTTCTGATGAACGGTTTGTTTAGTGTGCTTCTATACAGGTTTGAAGATTGGACGTTAGAGAACATGACTGTACGGTAGTAATTTTAGAATGATGTAATGTAACGACCGTAATCTTATTTTGATTTTCTTTGGTTTTATAGATGTTTGCTAATTTTTCTTCATCAAGTAGTAGCATAGGGTAGGTACATTTTCTAAATTTAGGTAAGACAAAAAGATGTCGTATCATGCTAGGAACTGTACTAATATCTACCACTACTAGCATTTCTTTAGAGTGAAGGTATGCTTTGTCTTGTTTTGAAAGATATGCTCTAAGTATTTTTTCTGCATCACTAGAAAAAACAAAAATAACTTTCTTCGTTTTTTCTGTTAATGTCATTTGATGGTCAAAAGGATTGGCTAGCGTAAATGCAATTTTGGAATGAAGGTGTAAGCCATCAGATGCATAGGTATGATTTTCTTGTTTTACTAGGCTACTTGCATGTAGAGTCATGTATTCACTTTTGGAAACAAAAAGTAGTAGCAATAGTATGTGTAAGATTTTCATATACGTATCCTTTTTAAGAGGATTATAGCTGAGTTGCATTAAAATAGGATACATTTAGTCCTATTTAAGCAAAAGGGTACTATATTATATGAAATTATTACTATTATAATAAAGGATTATCAATGACATTTTCAGATCAAGATATTTATGAGGCAGTAAAGCACCATCTTCCTACGGTTAATGAGTATGTAAATTCACATGGTGGAAGCATAGAGTTGCTAGGAAGTCATAATGGAACCGTCTATATTTTACTTACAGGGGCATGTCATGGCTGTTCTATGAGTTTAATGACTACAAAAATGGTAGTTCAAAAGCGTTTGCGTGAGTTGATTCATCCTGAACTTAATGTGGTAAATGTAGATGGTACACCTGAAAATGTACTGCCTGAGGCATGTTATAAACCAGATGAGGTAGAAGTGCTGACAGACGATACAAAAGAGAATGAGGGATTGTTCGATAAAGTAAAAAAACTGTTTTAAGGAGAGAATATGCGTTTGGTTATTTTGGCTATGGCTTTGTTACTTTTAACGGGCAGTCAAGATAAATGGAAAGCATTTAACCATATGCTCATGCCTTCGTATGGGGGTCAATTTACAAAAGATGAGTTAAAAACACTTAAAGAGTGGATGGAAAACTTAGGGGCAGTAAGCCAAGCAAAGAGATGGAAGGCAAAGAATGCAATTTAATTTAGACAACGATAAAACAGTGAATGAAACCTATAAGTTGATGGCACAAACCATTTTACCACGCATAGGGAAGCGTTATGCTTTCTTAGGTGAAGAGATAGATGCTCCGAGCATACCTTAAGTTATATTGGTTAAAATCACTTTATGATAATACGAAAACTTTTTAAATTTGAAAATGCACATATTGTACGTGGGTGTTCGACCCAGCGTTGTAGTCAAAATATTCATGGGCACTCCTACAAAGTGGAAGTCCTTTTAGAGTCAAATTATTTGGACAATGGGCAGATGGTTTATGACTTTGGATTGATGAAATTGAGCATTAAAGCACTTATCGATGCATTTGATCATAGTATCACGCTTTGGAGTGAAGAGAGCAGTGCCTATAAAGAAGCAATGAAGGCACACAGTAAGCGTTGGGTAGAACTTCCTGTTTCCCCCTCTGCAGAACAGTTTTCACGGGTCTTTTTTTTAATGGTAGAACGTGTTTTGGCATGTACTGCTATGCAAAATGATGAGAAAGAAGTTACGCTAAAAAGTATTATTGTTCATGAAACAGATACAGGGTATGCACAATGCTTTAAAGAAGATGCCCATAGTACACTTATGGGTACTATTGCATTAGAAGAGATTTTATTTTCTGCACAAACCCAAAGTGAGTGGAGTGATGTGAACTTATGGGAAAAATTGCTAACACATCAAAAAATGGTAAGCCCTAAAGAGGTTTAGTTTTTACCTCCACAAATACTACACAATCTTAGATATAATACGCCACATTATTTTTAAGGATTAGAATGTTTACAAAATCATTACTTTCATTGGCAGCAGCATCAGTACTTTTTACTGCATGTGGTGAAGAGACACAAAAAAAAGCAGCGGAAGCTACAACAAACATATCACACACAGTAAAAGAAGCAAGTGCTAAAGTTGTAATAGAAACAAAAGCAGTTGTTGAGGTAGCAAAATCAGAAATGAGTAAGGCATCGGAAGTACTTACACAAAAGGCAGTTGCAGTTCAAAAAGCAACGGAAGAAAAAGTAGCAACTGTTGTAGATAGTGTTTCAGATAAAATAGCAGATACAAAAGAAGTGCTTAGCAATAAAGTAGCTGAAGTTGTTGCTCCTGTGACTGAAGTAACAAAAGAGGCAGAAACAAAAGTAGAAGCGTTAACACAAACTACAGAAAATACAGCGGGTAAAGCAGCCTATGCAAAATGTGCAGGATGTCACGGTGTAGAGGGTAAAACAAAAGCATTAGGGAAGTCTGAACTTATTGCAGGACAAACCGCTGCTGAGTTAGAGACTAAAATTGCAGAATACAAAGCAGGGACAAGAAACGTTTCTGGTATGGGTATGCTTATGAAGGGACAAGTAGGTGCATTAGATGATGCAGCTATCAAAGCAGTTTCTTCATATATTGCAGGACTTTAACGGTTCTTTTTCTCTTCGCAAGTTGTGCGAAGAGAACCTACTGTGTAAATAACTCTACTTTTTCTTCACTCGTAAATTCCCATTGTATAGGTATCATTCTTATTGGACTTCCTTTTTCAAGGTGTTTTATTTGTGGTGTAATAAGAATGAGACCATCGGCTTTTTGTATAGGTGAAACCATGCCCGGCATTTGAGGTTTGAGTGCAGAGAAACCATTTCCATCAAAATGACCTAGTACCACAGCATATTTTCCACCTTTAGTTGAAAAACTTTCTTTGAGTGTGGTGTGTATGACACCATGGTGTAGACTAGAAGCCCCCGATAGTTTTCGTATAATAGCCCGTACAAATAACTCATAATTGACCATGGATGCAAGTGGATTTCCTG
>Ga0256826_1001104_pt1 | contig 16683 bp, 19 predicted proteins | sample CV79metaG_FD_185975 | JGI IMG/M metagenome (GOLD analysis project Ga0256826, IMG submission 185975) | Hydrothermal vent microbial communities from East Pacific Rise, Pacific Ocean - CV79 | ecosystem: Environmental > Aquatic > Marine > Hydrothermal vents | place: Pacific Ocean: East Pacific Rise...
CAAACAGTTTTGATGCTTTCCGTATAGTTACAGTAATGACATTTTAAGTGCCGAACATTACGGTGTAAAGCCATACCTACTGAACAATAAGGGCAAAGATGGGTCACCCCACATTTTTTACAATACAAATACTTGAAATTCCCACGAGTTGGAACAAAAAGGAGTGACTGTTCCCCCTGTTTAAAGTTTTTCTCTAAGGTTCGTATCATCCCATTAGTCAAACTTGTACCCTCTACAAAGTAGTATTGTTTATCTGTTTTTATAAAAGGTTTTTTGAGTCGAACCACATCATATTTATGGTAAGAACTCAAACTCGGAGTTGCCGAAGCCATCACCACCTTAGCCCCTATTTTAGCCCCAATATAAACAGCCATATCACGTGCATGATAACGTGGTTTCATCATAGATTTATAAGAATCATCATGCTCTTCATCAACAATAATTAAACCCAAATTTTTCAAAGGGGTAAACAAAGCCGACCTAGCCCCTGCTACGATGTCTACCTCATCATTATAAATTTTTTCAAGTATTTTTTCTTTCTGTTTTTTAGTCAACTTAGAGTGCCACATCACAATACGTTTTTCAAAATACTTCTCTAAACGGGTTTGCATCTGTGGAGTTAACGAGATTTCAGGCATAAGAAAAATACACTGCTTTCCCTCTGCTATGGTCTTTGCCATAAGGTTAATAAACACCTCTGTTTTACCAGAACCCGTCACACCAAAAAGTAAGGCTCTCTCTTTGGTTAACAATAATTCATAAGCTTTTTGTTGGTCAGCAGATAACGTCGGTAATCCGTAGGGTGCGTTTCCCAACGCACCGTCCAATGATATATCAACCTTATTATCATCCGAAATTTGGTTTTCATCATTCCCACGCAAAGCGTGGGAACGAGGGGTTTGGTATGGTATAAAAAGAGCCATAGCCTCACCCAAAGAAGAAAAATAATAAGTAGCTATAAATTTACCAATCTCAATTTGAGTCAAAGAATAAACAGTTTCTAAAACAGAAGAAAGCTCAGAAGTTTCAAATCTTTCAGGTTTCTCCACCTCTTTTAAAATCATCGCTAACTTAGTTTTTGAATGAACAGGAACATCTACAAGCTGACCAATTTCTAAAGATTTTTCATAATGATAAGTAAGTTTGGGAGCTGAAGAGCGAAGAAGAGCCACTTGATAGTAATAAATAATAACCTCCTCAATAAAAATTAAAGAGATTATAACATAAGAATAAAAACTATTCTGCTGTCACACCTAAAATAGAACAGTTATCGGTGTGGTCATTATCACCTTTACAAACAAATTTTCCCTTTTCAACTTTAAACCACACAGCATCTGCACTTCCTGAACAGGCGTTGTTTAAACAAAAAGCATACCAATCACCACTATGATTCCACTTATATTTCTTTGAACCTGAAGAAGGGAGAGGCATAGGATATTCTAAAATAGAAATACCTGTATCAACCCTACTTCCATTAGCTCCTGTATAAAAATTACCAAATACATTGGTACTATCACCAATAGCTGTAATCTGATCAAACTCTCCACGAAGTATCCGTTTCTGTCGCTCCATAGCCAATGCATTTCTAACAGATGACAAAACCGTTCTTCCCTTTGTTATCTCTGCATCATCTCTTGTCGCTGCGAGTCTTGGAATAGCTACAGTTGCTAAAATTCCTATAATTACAACAACAAAAACTAGCTCTATCATGGTGAAGGCTTTTTTTGATTTTTGATTTTTCATTTTTATATCCTTAAATTATTTTAATATCGAATCAAGCGTCCTCGCACTACTAGAGGATAATCTTTTTCTTTAATAAATTTTTGAACCATATTACATATTCTATCGGTTGGACTATCAATAAAAATAGTTTTTAAAAGATCTGTCCCTCTTGTACTATCTATATCTATAGTAATACAATCTATATCTTTTCCAATTTTTACCTTTGCACTTTTATTCGTAGTATTAATAATAATTCTATTTTGACTTTGCAAGGTTACTAAAAGAGAAGACATCTCACTTAAATCATCTTCTGAGTTACCGTTAGCAATAATATATGTTGATATTTCGGTCATTATTCCTATAATATATTCACTGTTTTTGGCAATAAGTGCATCATCCCTTGTTGCAGAAAGTCTTGGAAGAGCCACCGAAGATAAAATACCAATAATAACAATAACAAAAATTAATTCAACCATTGTAAATGCTTTTTTCATAATATATTCTTTATTTTTTATTTTAAAAATCAATAAATTGAACTTAAAAATAAAAAATAAATTACTTCATGATTTACATGAAGTAATTAATTAAAAATTAAAATTTAATTGATTGTCCACCAAGTTTATAACCTTTGTAATAACCTTTAGCCTTAAGTGCATCAGCTGTTTGTTGAGCCACTTTTTGTTTTTGACTAAAAGTAGTCTCTGGAGCAGGTGTAAGAACAAATGTTTTAGAAGTACTTGCAACGGTAAAGTCCATTACTTTTCCACCATCACACCAATAATCTACAGAAGTTCCATTATCTGTTAAATTTCCATCCGTAGCAAATCCATTGTTACCTGTACTACTAGCATTTGTATCAAAGTTAGTCATTTCTGAAATTTTTCCAAGTTTCCCTTGAGCTGTATAGTATGCTGATACTTGTGTCATAAATGAAGCTGCACCATCCATACATGTTGCAATCTTCGCATCATCTCTAGTAGCTGCCAATCTTGGGATAGCAACTGCTGCTAAAATACCAATAATTACAATTACAAAGATCAATTCAATCATTGTAAAACCCTTTTTTGTTGAAACATTGTTTGTATTTGTCATAAATACTCCTTAAAATTTTATAGTTCTTTTTTCTTTGTTTTTCCGAACTAAGAGAATTATAAATCAAAATATTAAATAAAATGCTTAAATTATAAATTTTATTTAAAAAAACTTTAATATTTGAAAAATTACTCACGTGTATTATTTATTAATATTTTAATCTGTTTTTCCATTTCATAATTATTTTTCATACTCTTTAAATATACTTTTAAAAATTTTGTTGCTCCATTGTTACGATTAAAAGCTATATCATTTTCACTAAGATTCTCTGTCACATAATCTGCAAAATCATTTTCTAACTCTATCTCAAAACGTTTTCCTTCTAAGGTAAAAATAACTTTTTTCATACAAACTCCAAAAATATTGTGTTATGATTATAACACTAATAGATAAATTATCTATCATGAAAACAATGTTGTTTATATAGAGAATTTAAAGGATTAATATGACACCAATAGAGATACTCAGTCAACAAGTGGAAGAGTTACTATACAAAAAGAGAACACTAGAGTCAGAAAACAATCGCTTAAAACAACAGCTTCATAAATTAGAAAATATAGATGAAACCATTGTTAAGCTAGAAACAACGATAGAGAAACAAACCTTAGAAAAAGAAGAAAAAGAGAAAGAACTAGAAGCATTAACCATACGTTTAGAAAAGCTTTTGGTGTAAGGTGTAGTCCCCAACTACACCATCAAATTGACATTTAAATTTCTAAAATATTAAAAATACCATAATATGGTGTAGTCGGGGACTACACCCTACCAAAGCCAAATAGGAATTAAAAACTATATGAAAACCTTCACCGTATCTAGCCCCTACCAACCAGCAGGTGACCAACCCACAGCCATCAAAACTTTAAGTAAGTCTATAAACGATGGAAATCAATACCAAACCCTACTCGGAGTTACAGGTTCAGGTAAAACTTATACCATGGCAAAGGTGATAGAGGAGACACAAAAGCCAACGCTTATTATGACCCACAACAAAACCTTGGCTGCTCAACTCTACTCTGAATTTAGAACCTTTTTTCCTGACAACCATGTTGAGTATTTTATTAGCTACTATGACTACTACCAACCTGAAGCCTATATTCCAAGACAAGACCTATTTATAGAAAAGGATTCTTCTATAAACGAAGAGTTAGAACGGTTAAGACTCTCTACTACAGCATCTCTACTTTCACATAAAGATGTCATCGTCATCGCTTCTGTTTCGGCAAACTATGGGTTAGGTTCTCCTGAGGACTACAAAAGCATAGTCCAAAAGCTTGTGGTAGGTGAAGAATATTCTCAAAAACCTCTGCTTTTAAAACTGGTCGAGATGGGCTACAAAAGAAACGATGAATTTTTTGACCGTGGTGACTTTAGGGTCAATGGTGAAGTGATAGATATTTTTCCTGCTTACAACGAGGAGTATGCTTACCGTATAGAGTTTTTTGGAGATGAGATAGAAGATGTTTATACATTTAACACCCTTACAGGTGAGAAGATGGAACATTTTAAAGAGGCTGTCATCTATGCAGCCAATCAATTTATAGTTTCACAAGAGAAACTTGCCCTTGCAGTAAAAAGCATAGAGACAGAACTAGGGGAGAGACTCAACTACTATAAAGAGCAAGACCGTATGTTAGAGTACAACCGACTCAAACAGCGAGTTGAGTTTGACCTAGAGATGATAGAAGCCACAGGGATGTGTAAAGGGATAGAAAACTACTCACGCCATCTTACAGGTAAAGCTGTAGGGGAAACCCCTTTTTCTATGATGGATTATTTTGAAGCGATGCACGGACATGACTTTTTATGTATTGTCGATGAATCACATGTTTCCCTTTCACAGTTTAGAGGGATGTACGCAGGGGACAGAAGCCGTAAAGAGGTTTTAGTAGAGCATGGGTTTAGACTTCCTTCGGCTTTAGACAACCGACCTTTAATGTTTGACGAGTACATTGTCAAAGCACCCTACTTTCTTTTTGTCTCTGCTACACCAAAAGAGCTAGAGATAGACCTATCAGCTGTAATAGCAGAACAAGTTGTACGACCAACAGGACTGCTTGACCCACCCATAGAAGTGATACCAAGTACCTACCAAGTGGAAAACTTACATGATAGAATGAAACCTGTCATAGAAAAAGGTGAAAGAGTTCTAGTAACTGTACTTACAAAAAAAATGGCAGAAGAGTTAACCACCTACTATAATGATTTAGGTTTACGCGTTCGCTATATGCACTCTGACCTCGATGCCATTGAACGTAACCAAGTGATTCGCTCTTTGCGTTTAGGTGAGTTTGACATTTTGGTAGGTATTAACCTACTCAGAGAAGGACTTGACTTACCAGAGGTAAGTTTAGTAGCCATACTTGATGCAGATAAAGAGGGTTTTTTACGTTCTACCACTTCACTCATACAGACCTCGGGAAGAGCTGCGAGAAACTCAAATGGTCGTGTACTGATGTATGCCAACAAAATTACCAACTCCATGAAAGAGACCATAGAGACCACCAGTAAACGGCGTGAAACCCAAATGGCTTACAATAAGATTCATGGTATTACTCCAAAAACAACCCTACGTGAACTTGATACTGACCTAAAAGTAGATGATGCAGGGGAACTCTACAACAAAGCTTCTAAAATGGATAAAATGCCAAAAGGAGAACGGCAAAAAATAATCAAAGAGTTAAAAGCTAAAATGTTGGTCGCTGCAAAGAGTTTAGAATTTGAAGAAGCTGCGAGAATTCGTGACCAGATTGCTAAAATAAAAAAATTGTAATATTTAAATGTTCGATAAAATCGAACCTACGGCAATCAAACCAAAATTGGACAGTTGTAGGTTCGATTTTATCGAACATTATCCAAATAACAATATGCTATAATACCCCAAAAAAATTCCAAGGTTCATTCATGTCCATAGACCTCACCTCTCCTGACCTATACTTTAACCGTGAACTCTCATGGCTTAAGTTTAACACCCGTGTACTTGCACAAGCAAAAAACAAAAACTTACCCCCCTTAGAGCGTATGAAATTTATCGCCATTTATGGTACTAACCTTGATGAATTTTATATGATTCGTGTGGCAGGATTAAAAGCTCTGTTTAAAGCACGTGTCCAAGAAACAGCCATTGACAAACTGACCCCTGCTGAACAGTTAAAAGCGATTCATAAAACCATCCATAAAGAGCAAAAAGTTATTGAATCTTCGTTTCAAGATATTATGGGTGAATTAAAAGAGCATAATGTGACCGTTAAAACATTTGAAGAGCTTTCAAAAAAGCAACAAGAGAGTGTTTCCAATGAATTTTTTGAACAAATCTATCCTGTTATTATGCCCATTGCCATTGATGCGACACACCCTTTCCCCCATTTGAATAATTTGAGTTTTGCCTTGGCTCTTCAACTAGAGGACAGCAATGGAAATATTAAACATGGTCTCATCCGTATCCCTAGAATTTTACCACGTTTCTTACAAGTCAACAACTGTTACATACCCATAGAGTCTATTGTTGACCATTTTTCAGGGGAACTTTTTCAAGGGCTAAAAAAGATTGCATCTATCCCTTTTAGGGTCACACGAAATGCTGACTTAGAGATAGAAGAGGAGGAGGCTGATGACTTTATAGAGATTATGGAAGAGGGGCTACGTGCTAGAAACAGAGGGATGCTTATCCGTTTAGAACTCACAGAAGGGGTTGACAAAAGACTCCTTAAATTTTTAACCACCCACTTAAAGCTTGACCCTTTAGATATCTATTATTATAACAACATCCCTCTAAATCTTGGGACACTGTGGCAAATAGTGGGTGAGCCTTCTTTGGCACACTTGACACTACAAACCTACCCTCCTAAAATGTTGCCCCCTTTTGATGAAGGAAGTGATATTTTTGAAGCGATAGAGAAACAAGATGTTCTCCTTTACCACCCTTTTGAAAGCTTTGACCCTGTGGTTCGATTTATCCAGGAGGCTGCAAAAGACAAACATACCCTCTCTATGCGTATGACCCTTTACCGTGTGGGTAAAAACTCCCCCATCGTTAAAGCACTAATAAAAGCTGCAAAATCAGGCAAACAAGTGACCGTACTTCTTGAACTCAAAGCACGATTTGACGAAGAGAATAACTTACATTGGGCAAAGGCATTAGAGGAAGCTGGAGCGCATGTTATTTATGGAATCAAAGGGTTAAAGGTTCATGCCAAAGTGGCACAAGTCACCAAACGAAAAGGGAAAAAACTGCAAGGTTATGTCCATTTAGCTACAGGAAACTATAATCCTGCTACTTCACGTATTTATACCGATATGAGTTATTTTACCACCAAACAAGAGTTTAATACCGATGTTACCAAATTTTTTCATTTTATTACAGGTTTTTCTAACCATTCAAAACTCAAAACATTAACACTTGCACCTGATCATATTAAACCCAAACTCATTCAAATGATTGAAAATGAAGCTTCATTTGGAACGAAAGGTCACATTATTTTAAAAGCCAACTCTTTGGTTGACCCAGATATTATTCAGTCACTCTATAAAGCTTCCATAAAAGGGTGTAAGATTGAACTAATTATTCGTGGTATTTGTGCTTTAAAACCAGGGGTTAAAAAAGTGAGTGAAAATATTTTTGTTTATTCTATCATTGGTAAGTACCTTGAACATCCAAGAATTTACTATTTTAAACATGAGGAATATGAATGTTATATCTCATCGGCTGACTTAATGCCTAGAAACTTAATTCGACGTATTGAGATTTTGACCCCTATCAAAGAACCTCATCTTGCAGAAAAAATAAAACAGATACTTTCGTTGCAACTACAAGACAATGTTCTCCGTTGGAAACTTAAAAGCTCAGGGGAATACAAACAGATAAAGCATCAAGAGGGTAAACTAATTAATAATCATGAGGTATTGGAAAACTATATCACTAAAATGCATGATAAAAGTAAAAAAGAGACCCCAGAATATGTTACGCAACTTGCAAAAAAAGTACTAAAGGATTAAAATGATAATTAAATACAAAGAGTGGACACCAGAGTTAAAAAAAGGTGCATGGATAGCAGAAGGTTCAACCGTGATAGGGAGAACAGAGATGGGTGAAGACTCAGCTGTGTGGTTTGGCTGTGTGGTTCGTGGAGATGTTCATTATATTAAAATAGGTGACAGAAGCAACATTCAAGACTTATCTATGGTTCATGTAACCCACCATAAAAAAGCAGACATGTCAGATGGAAACCCAACCATTATAGGTAACGATGTAACAGTAGGTCACAGAGTGATGCTTCATGGTTGTACCATAGAAGATGCTTGTCTCATCGGAATGTCGGCTACTATTTTAGATGGTGCTGTGATAGGGAAAGAATCTATTGTGGGTGCAAGTTCTTTGGTCACGAAAAACAAAGTCTTTCCTCCACGAAGTCTTATTATGGGTAGCCCTGCAAAAAGGATAAGAGAGTTAACCGATGAAGAGGTAGCTGAACTTTATGCTTCTGCTGCTCGATATGTTGAGTTTAAAAATACGTATTTGTAGGGACAATCCCCATGTGGTTGTCCATTATCAGAAATAACTATACATTTATTTTCTAATTTTGAGCAATGGACAAGCACGGAGGCATTGTCCCTACAATCCAAATATATTATAAGGGATAAAAAATGATAAATACCATTAAAAAAAGTCTACAAGATATTCTAAGCCCAACGGTCTTCAAATTTATTTTAAAAATTGGTTTGGGGAGCATCGCTATTTGGGTGGCTATTTTATGGTACTTTTGGGACTCTTTTGAAAGTTTTGTCACCTCTTACCTTACATGGATTCCATGGGAATGGATGCAAGATAGTATTGCTTATATTGCTGCCCCATTTGTAGGCTACACACTGATTATGATTACCATCTCCACTTTAACTTCAATGTATAGCGAAGATCTACTTATTGCCTTGGGAAAAAAACATTACCCCGAGCAACCAGCCATAGCCTCACCTTCAATCTCAGGGTCTATCTCTGCACTGATTCAATCTACCTTAACGTTTATATTTTTCCTTATTCTCCTTTCCCCTCTACTTTTTGTACCTATTTTAGGACAAGCACTGATGCTTTACTTGTGGTCTATTTTACTTAAGTCACCAACGGTTCATGATGTTGGGGGTTTATTTATAAATAATAAAGAAGAATTAAAAGAGAAACGTAAAAAATCAAACATCATCTCAGTGATTGCTTCACTTTTTAACTACATCCCTTTTTTAAATATCTTTGCTCCTCTTTTTGCTCAAATCATGTTTTTACACCATATATTGGGAAATCGGCAAGATTAAACTAGAGACTAATCTATTTTAAAAAATTATTTTCCCTTTTACCTCCACAACTTTTCCTCACAAATTTATGTTAAAATGTCTTCAAAAGGATTCTATTATGAAGTATATTAAACAACTCACACTAATACCAGCACTCTTACTTTCAGTAGGATGTGTTAAGCAAACTGCTCCACAAACAGCAAAAATACCTGACAATGCGATTTATGTACCAAGCCCTGTAGCAACACCGTACCCTATAACTACAACCATCCCCTCCTATCCAGTAGTAACAACATCCTATCCCCCTATTACATATCCTCCTGCTCCTATCGCAACCCCTTATCCTGTTGTAATACCCTACCCAACGTCTACACCTAGACCAATGATTGTTCCAATAAGCCATACCCAAGAGAATTTTCCAACATACATTCAACAAAGAAGTAAATATCTCAATGGTGCATATAGAAGTAACTATAAACTTAAAAAATTTATTAACATGATGGCAAGTAAACACCACTATGATAAATACAAATTAAATTCTATTTTTTCTACTGTTCATCGAGATCGTTTTGCACTGGAAAAAATTGGTGCATTTAAAAGTTCAAAACCAAGCAAAGCAAAAGCTTCTAGGACTGGCTCATGGGATAAATATCGTGCAAACTTTATTACCACAGAACGGATTACTAAAGGTGTTAATTTTTGGAGAGACAATGAATATTATCTCAATAAGGCTTCTCAAAGATATGGGGTTGCACCTGAATATATTATAGGAATTATTGGAGTAGAAACCAATTTTGGTGGCTATACAGGAAAACATTCTGTATTGGATGCGTTAACCTCTATTGCACTTGAATTTCCAAAACGTTCTAAATTCTTTACCTCTGAACTAGAAAACTATCTTTTAATGCTTAGAGATGAACAGATTCATCCACAAGCCATCAAAGGTTCTTATGCTGGTGCGTTTGGTCTTTCACAATTTATGCCAAGCTCATTTAGGGAATATGCTGTTGATTTAGATGGTGATGGACATATCAATCTTTTTAGCACAGCCGATGCTATTGGTAGTATTGCAAACTATTTTATAGGTCGAGGAAAATGGAATAGCCAAATACCTGTTGCGATGAAAACCTACTATAATAAAGCAAGATTTTACGGTCTAGCGACAGGATTTAAAACAAAATATTCACAAAAGCATCTTTACTCATTGGGTATGAGACCAAGCTCTAGCTTTTATGGTTACAAAGGGAATGTATCGCTCATAAAACTTAGCAGATACACTAGAGATGAATTATGGTGGGGAACAGATAACTTCTATGCCATAGCAAGGTACAATCCAAAAGACCATTATGCCATGGCTGTCCATCAGTTAGCACAGGCTGTTAGAAAAGCTCATTATAGAAGATAAAAGCCTATACTAAATTGGTGCGATAGCAATCGCACCCTACACATTCTCCAAAACAGATTCTAAAGTATATTTCAAATCATCATCCAAATCTAAAGATTTTAACATCCATTTAATATAACCTGCATCAGAACGAGCAATATCAGCTATCTCTTCCCCTTTATATTTACCAAACTTAAAGCTTTTTAGCATCACAGGTGTACGGGTCAGCTCTTCCAATTTAATCATTGGGTTAACTCCTGAATACTGTTCTTTAACTCTTGCTACCAATTTAGATAGAAGCAATTTCATAACCAACACATCACCTATTGCATCATGTGCTTTAATAACTATATTATGCTTTTCTGCCTCTTTCTGCTCCTCTTTATAAAGTTCAAGAGAGTATCTAAAGTACTGTAAACGATGATAATTAGAATCAGGATAAAGATGTTTGGAACAACGTAAAGTATCAATGAGCTTCATAGAGTTTACGAAACCCTCTTTCTCTAACATCCCCAAATCAAATTTTATATTATGTGCAATTAAATAGTTGTTTCCATTATTTAAACTTTCTAAATCTTTCCAAAATTTTGTCGATTTAAAAGGGGTTAACCCCTCTATAACATCGGGTGTAATGTTATGAACTTCCATCGCTTCTATTTTTATGGCTACATCCGAAGAACAAAGTTCATCATAAACCTCCACTTCACCCTTTGAGCCTACCACCATAGCACCTACTTGGATGATTTTATCATCTTCTTTATTTCCTGTTGTTTCGGTATCAAATAAAACATATTTAATCATTATTGTCCTTTTTATCTTTGTTTCTATTTTTAAAGTTTTTTATATAAGTATAAAACGATTTTAACTCTGTTGTAAATCGGCTCTCTTTTGAAAAGTACTTTACTTTTATAGCACGGATAAACACTTTAATTTTTCTTTTAAATTCCAACATTGTTGCCATGGTACTTTTATAGATATCTAAATCTTTTAACCACTCTAGCCCATTCATCACTTTATTGTATAACCATTTAAACCAATCAAAACTCAACAGTTTAGTCTTCGCTGCCTTAAAAATCCAAAAGGTAAACGCAGCAATCGGTATTTTGGCAATATAAAGTAAAAGACCTAAAAGAAGATGTCCTTGAACAAAGAAAACTCCAGCTAAAAGACCTGCCCCTTCAACACCTAAAAGGAGTACTGTAAAAACCACCAAGATAAGATAACGATTCCCTTCACGAATCTTTTTTTCTAACTTTTGAAGTACATGTAGAGACTCGATATGTTTATAGATGGGTTTGGCAATCCCTTCCCAAATAATCTCTTCAAATAATATAAAAAGAATAACAAGTATAAATTGTATCACAAGCAGTAATCGTTGGGTAATTTTGTCTAAAAAGTTCACAGATATATCCTAAAAAAATAATAAAAGAATTATAGCGAATAAAATGTAATTTAGATAAATAAATGGGGAGAAAAAATAAGAGGGAAGAAATCCCTCTTTAATAGAGTGCGAGAATTATCTCGGAAAATAAAAAGATTATTTTCTTCTAAGTTCTTTAATTCTTGCTTTTTTACCTTTAAGTGCTCTAAGGTAAAATAATTTAGCTCTTCTAACTCTACCTCTTCTAAGCACTTCAATACTTTCAATAGAATCAGAGTAAACTGGGAAAATTCTTTCAACACCAACAGAGTTAGCACCGATTCTTCTAATCATCATTGTACGTCCAGTCCCTTGACCTCTAACAGCAATACATACACCTTCAAAGCTCTGTACTCTTACTTTGTCACCCTCTTTAATACTCACAGCGATTCTTAGTGTATCACCTGCTCTAAAATCAGGAACACTTTTACTTTCTAACTGTGCTTGTTCAAAACTCTCAATGTACTTGTTTCTCATTGTTTTACCTTTAATTTTCGTCACTCTATTAGAGCTGTTTATGCATATCTGGTCTAAAGTATTTCGTTTTACACTTTGCCATAGCATTTTTTAAGTCCGAGATTTTACCGTGATTTCCCTTTAATAACTCTGAGGGAACAGCAATTTCATCATATATTTTAGGTTTAGAAAAGGAAGGTGCTTCTAAAGTTGACGCTTCAAAGCTTTCAACCGTTAAAGAATCACTGTTTCCAAGAACTTCACCCACATTTCTAGCGATGGCATCACACATAACCATAGATGCTAACTCACCACCTGTCAAAATAAAATCTCCCACAGAAAAAAGTTCATCTGCTTGGGATTCTATAAAACGTTCATCCATCCCTTCATAACGCCCTGAAACAAAAACAACATGCTTTTTCTTTGCCAATCGTTTTGCATCATTTTGTTTAAAAGGTTTCCCCACAGGTGTTGCCACAATCACATACACCTCAGGGGAAGACTCTTTTATCGCCTTTATACTATCAAAAAGGGGTTGTGGAGTCATTAACATCCCAGCACCCCCACCAATCATCGGTTGGTCTACTTTGTTATGCTTGTTGGTCGTATAATCACGTGGACTATAGTAATCAACCTCTATCAATTTATCTTCAATCGCACGTTTCAAAATAGAATCTGAAAAATAACCTTGAATAATATTTGGAAAAAGGGTTAAGAATGTAAATTTCATGGGATGGGTCTCCAAGCTTTGAGTTAACGTGTGACATGGTCACACCTATGGATAAATGGCATCTTAATTTCAAAAACAAAATTGTTATAAAATCAAGTCATTTTACTGCGACAGCCATTCAAATTTTCTTTTTTTTGGTTACTTTTTTTTCTTTGTTTTGAGACAAAGAAAAAAAAGTGACAAAAGAAGTTACGAAGCTTCTAAAATTTCTTTTGCATCTTTAGTAAAAACAGTTTTAGCCTCTATATCGGTTCGAAGCAAATATCTATCTATATAAGGGACTAAAAAAGTTTTAGAAAAACCCTCTTTTACCAAAGCTTCATCTGTCTCGATAAACATATAGTTTACATCTGCCAAACGTTGCATCTCAGACACCACACCTAACACCATATCATCTTCACTTACAGAACAACCCTCTATCTCAAACCAAAAATGTTCACCATCTTTAAGTTCACATCGCTCTTTGGTCTCTTCCATCGTCGCATATATTTTAGTATTGGTAAGCTTTTTTGCAAAATCAATACCCTCATAACCTCTAAAAGAGATGATACCACGAGTCAAATTAACCTCTTTAATTTCCAACACACCTGAGCTTGTTTGAAAAGAGTAACCTGCTTTGAATTGTTCGGGAAAGTCTGTATGAAGATGGAGCTTTAAATCTCCATAAAGTCCGTGGGTTTTACCCACTTGTGCTATAAAAAAACGTTTAGGTTGATTCATAGACTATTTTTTTGCTTCGACATTAACACGGTAATTTGATCCACCTTTGGCTTTACAACCAGAGATTACCGTCTTAATAGAGTTAATCATTCGTCCCTCTTTACCAATAAGTTTACCCACATCGTCTGCATTTGCAACGATGGTAATCTCATCATAGTTCTCCTCAAGATTTTTAACCGAAACCGATATATCTTCAGGATGACTCACTAAAAGTTTAGCGTATTCAGCGACGAATTGAGTAACCATTACGACTATTTACCAGCTGTAATTTTTTTAACTCTGTCACTCATTTGAGCACCAACAGAAGTCCAGTAGTTAAGTCTTTCCATATCAACAGTGATATTGTTTTCTTTAATCATTGGGTTATAATGACCAATTGATTCAATCCAACCACCATCTCTTCTTTTTCTGCTATCTGTTACTACGATTCTGTAAAATGGCATTTTTTTTCTACCCATTCTTGTAAGTCTAATTGTTGTCATGTTAAATCCTTGAAGTTTTCTTTTAATCTCAGTAGTTGGGTAACTAGTCCAAAACACAATTTTCATTGTGAAAACCATCCACTGACGATGGCTTATGTATAAGTACTGACAACTGCTCTTAATGAGAGAACACTCATCAACACTTTAAAATCGAATTTTATCTAAATTTTTATTATTAAGAGCTTGAAAATTGTGTTCGATAAAATCGAACCTACAAATTTCAAACATTATTAACCGTAGGTTCGATTTCATCGAACAAATTTACGAGTAATATTTTACCGTGGAATCCCACCACCTTGTGCTTGTTTCATCATCTCTTGCATCTGTTTCATCCCACCTTTACCTGAAAGCTGTTTTGCCATTTTACCTGCATTTTTAAACTGCTTTAAAATACGGTTAACATGCATTTGTGAAAGCCCTGCTCCCTTTGCAAGTCTTCTTTTACGTGTGTTGTTTAACAAATCAGGATTCTCACGCTCTTTTTTGGTCATAGAGCTGATGAGTGCTTTGATTTGGTTAATCTCTTGGGAATTTTCTAAATCCATATCACCAAGTTGTTTAGCCATACCACCCATCCCTGGAATCATCCCCATAATAGATTTCATAGAACCCAACTTTTTCATTGATTCCATTTGGTCTAAGAAGTCATTAAAGTTGAACTTTCCTTTTTTAATCTTTTTGGTTAACTGTTTTGCTTTCTTTTCATCTATAATATTTGCTGTTTTTTCAGCCAAAGACTCTAAATCCCCTGCACCCATAAGACGAGAGACAATTCTGTCAGGGATAAACTGTTCAAGGTCAGGCATCTTTTCACCTGCACCGATGAAACGTAAAGGAACTTTTACTTGATGGGCAATCCCCATCGCCACACCACCTTTTGAGTCACCATCATATTTAGAAAGGACAACCCCAGTGATTCCAATTTTCTCTTTAAAGGTTTGAGCTGTACGGACAGCATCCATCCCTGTCATCGCATCTGCCACATAGAAAAGTTCATCAGGATTGGCTACTTTTTTTATACTTGCCAACTCATCCATAAGCTCATCATCTATCGCCAAACGTCCAGCTGTATCTATTAAAACAACATCATAAAGCTCTTTTTCACCTTTAGCCAAAGCCTCTTTGACTATCTGCTCAGGTGTCTTATTCTCATCGGCAACCAAAGTTACCTCTATCTGCTCACAAATTTGGCGAAGTTGCTCAACAGCAGCCAAACGTTGTAAATCGGCAGCAGCAATCAGTACTTTTTTCTTTTTTTGCTCTTTTAAGAAGTATGCTAACTTACCAGTAGTTGTTGTTTTACCTGAACCTTGAAGACCTATCATTAAAACAACGGTTGGTGGTTTTGAAGCAAAAACAAACCCTTGGTTTCCCTCTGCTGTCAAAATACGGGTTAAGTCATTCTGTAAAGCTTTAAGGAAACTCTCTTTACCAACATTTCCTTTAACTTCTTTTTCTACATTAGCTAAAAGTTCTTTTACAACTTTATGATGAACATCTGCTTTAAGCAATGATTTTTTAAGCTCAACAAGTGCTTTTTTTAATGCCTTATCATCGTCATAAAAACGAATTTTATCTATAGCACCTTTAAAACTGTCGGTTAGGGTATCAAACATATCTGGCTTCTTTCTAATTTATTAACAGGATTTTAACAAAATAGGGGTTAAATCCTAATTATCATCATCTTTCTTCTTTGGTGACTTTAAAACAAAGTAAAAAACAACCAAGATTACAACATAAGCCACATAATAATAAATATTATCAGCTGGTAATTGTCCTTCCATTTAGAACTCCTTATTTGTATTTTAAAATATCTCTAGGCTCTTTTGCTTCAAAAGCGTAACCTAAAAGTGAAATCGCTTTGGCATGAAGCAAGATTCTTTTTGAACGGGTAACTGAACCATAACGCTCATCACCCACAATAGGATGACCAATAGACGATAAATGGACACGGATTTGGTGGGTTCGTCCTGTTAAAATCTCTATTTCAACCTTAGACTTTTTACCTTGAATCTCCAAAGGCTTTACAATAGTAATGGCAGGTCGTCCACGCTCTTCATTGATTTCAGAAAATGCTTTTCCCCCTTGCTTATGGGTAGCAATGGGTGCATCTATTTTAATCTCTTCATAAAAAACACCCTCAACCCATGCAACATAACGCTTTTTTACTTTACGTTGTTTAAATGCTTTAATGGCATCTTCTAAAAATGCTGTATTTCTGGCAAAAAGTAAAACACCTGAGGTATCTCTGTCTAGTCTATGAATCAGTTCCGTTTCCTCTTCTTCTAAGGCATCGGCTAACTCATAAGTATCCAAAAGTGCTGGTTTGTTAATGGCGATAATATGTTCATCTTGATAAATGATTTTTACTTTATCTAGCTGTTCAACACGAAAAAATGTA
>Ga0256826_1001105_pt1 | contig 16673 bp, 21 predicted proteins | sample CV79metaG_FD_185975 | JGI IMG/M metagenome (GOLD analysis project Ga0256826, IMG submission 185975) | Hydrothermal vent microbial communities from East Pacific Rise, Pacific Ocean - CV79 | ecosystem: Environmental > Aquatic > Marine > Hydrothermal vents | place: Pacific Ocean: East Pacific Rise...
AAGAGGGTTATGAGATTCAAAAAGCTTTTGTAGTACATATTGATGCTAACTATGTGAGGGAGGAAGCATTAGAAGTAGATAAGTTGTTTTCTTTAACAGATGTATTGGATGAGGTTGAGTTACTGCAAGATGAAATACCTAAGAGAGTTAGTGCAATAGAGAATGCTTTTTTAGCCGATGAGGAGAATGAACCCATAGTTGAAAAAGAGTGTTTTTGTGACTTTTGTAAAGAAGCAATGGGAATTCCTGAGTATTCTATGTTCAATATATTTAATAGAGGTACAAAAAAGCATACAGAACTTTTTGAGGTACATTAGTTAATTTAATCCATTCCATGACAATTTGACATATTTTTAACATTCTTAAACTTTTATTGTTAAAATAGTAAAAATAGCAATTTTAGGAGAAAAAATGCCAAAAATATTTGAATACTTAGGAATTATTATAATGTTTTACAGCAATGAGCATGAGCCAATTCATGTTCATGGAAAATACCAAGGATTTGAGTCAAAAGCAGAATTTATTATAGAAGATGGTAAAATAATTGAAGTTGTCATCAAAGACGTAGCAGGTAAAAGAGCTTTGCCACGAAAAGAACTAAAAGAGTTTAGTAACTTTGTTGATAAATTTCAAGATGATATTGTACAGAAGTGGATAGATTATTTTGTCTATCATAAGTCAATAAAATGTATAAAAATAGAAGGAAAGGTAAAATAGATTATGAAACAGTATATCTCCATAGAAAAAGCACAATATATAGATGACTATAAAATATATATGAAGTTCAATGATGGAAAAGAAAATACTGTAGACTTTCAAGAATTTATTTTAAATGCTTCTCATCCTGATATTAAAAAATACGAAGACAAAGAGATATTTAAAAATTTTACTCTAGAACATGGTGAGATAGAGTGGAATGACTACGAGTTGGCTTTTCCAATTTATGACCTGTATCGAGGGGTTATTTTATAGTATTTATGAAAAAATCACTCTTTATTTTAACCATTTTACTCACAACTTCTCAGGCAGATCTTCCTAAAGGCTTTACCTATATTCAAGAAAAAATACCAAATATAGAATTAGAGCTAAGATACTACGGAGAAAATAACTTTGTAGGTCAAGTTATTGACGGTTATTTGGCTCCTAGAGCCATTTTAAGCTCAAAAGCAACTCTTGCCTTGTCTAAGGTAGAAAAAGAGCTTGAAGGCTTTGGTTTAGGGTTGAAAGTTTTTGATGCTTACCGACCTCAAAAAGCTGTTGACCATTTTGTTCGTTGGGGTAGGGACTTGGCTGACAAGAAGATGAAAGCAGAGTACTATCCAACGGTGCAAAAGAAGAACCTTTTTAAAGAGGGGTACATTGCTAAACACTCTGGACATAGTAGGGGTAGTACGGTTGATTTAACACTTATAGATTTAGAAAGTAAAGAAGAGCTTGATATGGGATCACCTTTTGATTTTTTTGGTAAGCGTTCTTGGGTTCATTATGAAAATATTACAGCAGAGCAAAGAAGTAATAGAATGTTACTTAACTTTGTAATGTTGAAGAGTGGATTTAAAGCTTATGCTCAAGAGTGGTGGCATTTTACTTTAAAAGATGAGCCGTTTAAAAAGAGTTATTTTAATTTTGATGTGAAGTAGGGGAGTGTTTCCCTACTTTTTCTTAATCTCTTTATGAACAATAGTTGTTAGTCCAAGAAGTTTCCAGCCTTGAAAACCACTTCTGTAGTAATGAAGTTTGTTTTTTGGGTAGTTATGTCTTAAAATACCTGTCATGAAGTGTGCTGATTGTTCACACCATACACCATTACAAAAAACAGCCAACTCTTTTGCCTTTGAAAAGTTCCATGTTCCATCAGAATCAATGGTCATTCCTAAAAGTTGGAAGATTCTTTTTGCTTTTGCTTTTGTTGCATTTTGCATGATGGGAAAAGGAATGTTGATTGCAGAGGGAATGGTTTCTAACTCATACCAGCTTCTAAGACGAGAATCAATAATGAGACCAGTGTTATTTTTAACTTGATTTTTCATGAAATTTAAAAGCTCTAACTCTTCAAAATTTTCAATTTCTGGATCAATTTTAGTTGGTTGAATACAAAATGGAGGACAAGAACGAGATGTTTTAGTGTAATCATCTGTTAACCTATTATTAACATCTTGAATACGTTCAACTCTTACTTTTTTACCTGAATCGGATGTCTCAACATAAGAGATATCTTTATTAATTTTAACTGTAACATTTTCAGCCAAGAGAAGTGAGGTGAAAAATGATAATAGTAGTAATTTCTTCATAAGTTTACCTTTATTTTATATGAATATTGTATGAAAGAAAATTTAAAATATCCTGTCTATTTGAAATTTTCTCTTTTATCAATAGAGAAATAATCTCTATTGAATTGAATTAATTTGGAATACGTAGTTTTTGACCAATATAGATACGATCAGGTCTAGTTACTTCTGGGTTTGCTCTATAAATCTTTTTATAATCTCTCATATTACCATAAGCTCTTTGTGCAATTCTTCCTAGTGTATCACCTTTTTTTACAACAATGATTCTCATCTCATTTTTACGTGTTGCAACTTCTTTTGTAATATTAGCAGTATAACTAGCAGCTCTGTTTTTATCTACACCTTCGTTGATTACTGAATTAATCTCATCTGAGAGTTGACTAAGTGCATCATCACCTACTGAATTTTGAACATTAACTTTATTGTAAACATCAATTTGTTTTTTACTATTATCATTATTATCAATATTTGCATTTTCATCAATATCAATATTGGCTAACTCTTTAATAAGATCATCTGAAACTGAATCTACGTCAGTATCTGAAAGTGAGTTCATTAATTCAACATCTTTTTTCTCAGCTACAGATTGGTTAGATACTGTTGCTGTATCTTTTTGCTGATTCATCTGTTGCATTACTGCAGCAACAATGGCAGCAACTTCATTTGGTGTCATTTTTTTATTATCTGATGAGATAGTTTTTTGAACTTGGTTTACGATGGCTGTTTCAACTGTATTAGATTTAGTCTCTTTTTCTACAGTTTTTACTGGTTCAGTAATCTTAGTCTCTTCTTTAGTCTCTTCAACAACAACTTCTTCTTCCTCTTCTGTACTCTCTTTTTGTGTAGTTTGAGGTAGAGAAGATTCCATTGAGATTTTTAGAGAATTGTCTACATCTTCATGAGAAGTATTCATGGCTTTATATCCAAAATATCCTCCAATAGCTAAGGCAATAAGAATAAGAAAAGCAATAATTTTACCCATTGCTCCACTACTTTCTTCTTCTGAACTTGTTATTTCAGCTCCTTGTGTCTCTTGTCTATAGTAATCATTATATTCATCTTGGTTATACTCGTCTTTATTCAACATTGTTTCTCCTTCTTGTTAAAATTGTATTTATTTTGGAATGATGGTTGTTAAACCTAAAATTTGCCAGTATTGCATACCACCTCTATAATAGAGTATTTTTGATTTTGGGTAACCAAGTTTGATTAAGTTTTTCATGGCACGAACTCCCTGTTGACACCATGGACCATTATCAAAGATAAGTAACATATGAGCGTTACTAAAATCCCATGAGTTATTAACTTTTTTTACAGATAAGAGTTCAAATATTTTAGCAATATAACGGTTCTTCCCTTTTGAAGCTAAAATTGAAAAAGGAATATTTGTTGAAGCTGGGATTGTTCCTGCTTTATTCCATTTTGGCATTCTTGCATCAAGTAAAATACCTTTGTTTTTTGAAACTTTATTTTTTAAAAAGTCTATAACATCTAGTTCGCTAACAGTCTCTATGCCTTTAATTGGTTGAAATGGTTGAATACTAAATGGGGGAGCTGGTCTTGAAGTTTTTGAGTAAGAGTTTGTAAGTTTGTGTTTTGTATCTTGAATTCTTTGAATTCTGACAGGTTTTCCATCTACATCTACATCTACATATGGTAGACCTTCTACTATGTTGACTTCTGCAGCACTTAATGGTGAGATAAGTAAAGAGAGTGCCAAAACAGTACCTAGAAGTGATTGTTTGCGAATCATAGTCCAGCTCCTATTTTTGTTTTATTTTTTAAAAAAATGTTAAGATTTATTCTATCTGAACTTTTCTTAGTTAATTATGAAGTTGTTGGAATTCTTTAAATATTATTTGATATTATTATGTAAGAATATAATTTAAATAAGAAGAGAGAAAAAACAGTTGAAAAATAGTATTGGATTGGGTGTTGCAGGAAATTTTGCACACCATTTAGAACAAGCAGGTGAGTTAAAAGACTTTGAAAATGTTATAACAAAAGAGGCAGATGCACCAAAAGGGATTTTCCCTTTTTATTTGCCAAACTCGGAAAGTTTTTTAGGTCTTTATCCTATAGGTGATGAAGTTTTAGAGTTACCTACATATGAAGCAAATGCACAAGTTGAACCAGAAGTTGCCATTTTATTTGATATTGAGTACAACGATAACTTTGAAGTTATTGGTTTACGTGGAAGAAAATTTACGGCATTTAATGATTGTACCATAAGAAAAGAGGGAGCTAAAAAGATTTCAGAAAAGAAGTCTTGGTGTGCAAACTCTAAAGGTATTGCTAAAGAGTGGATTGAACTTGATAAGTTTGAAGAGGGTGGGGTAATGGATAATTTTCATCTTTGCTCTTTTGTGAAGCGTGATGGTGAGTTACACTCATATGGTGTAGATGCCCCTCTAGTTGGTTACAGTTATTTCTATAAAAAACTTGAGAATTGGTTAATTGAGAAGATGAATGAACAGAAAGATTTTGGACCATTGGAAGATATTTCGGAACATTTAAAGGCAAGTAATTATCCTAAACAAGCATTAATCTCTATTGGTGCGACAGCTTATGCTGAATTTGGTGAGAAAAATTATCTACAGAGTAAAGATGAAGTTTTTGTAGTAGTTTATGATGCAAGAAAAGGTTCAGCAGATATTGAATCTGCTGAGGATAAAGTGATTTTACATCAGGTGGTTATTTAGAAAACCACCCTTTTACTTTTGAGAATGCTGAGTCAAAGCTTGAAGTATGAGGTTTACTCTCTACTCCAAAACTCTCTTGAAGTTCTTGGAGTAGCTCTTTTTGTGCATCATCTAGTTTTTTAGGATAGATAACTTTAACTTGTGCTACAAGTTGACCTTTACCTCCTCCATGAACATCTTCTACACCTTCGCCTCTAAAGATAAATTGCTCTTTGTCTTTTGTACCAATTTTTAAATCAAGTTCTAATTCTCCATCTAAAGATGGAATAGTAATGGTTTCACCTAAAGCTGCTTGAGTGAAGAAAACAGGAACTTCGATGTAGATGTTTGATCCATCACGAACAAAGTGTTCATCCTCTTCTACATTAAAAGTTAAGTAGAGGTCTCCACGTTGCCCATTTTTTGCTTGGTTTCCATAACCTTGAGCTCTAAGTCTATTTCCAGAGTCTACACCAGCAGGGATATTAATGGTAATTGTATCTGGCTCTTCATGGTAACCACGTCCTGAACATGACTGACATGAAGAGGAAACTTTTTGACCTTCACCTTGACACTTTGGACAGGTTTGAGCAAATGACATAAAACCTTGTTTCATAACAACTTGACCTTGACCATTACAGTAGTCACATGTCTCTAGTTCTCCACTCTCTGCACCTGTTCCATCACAGTCATCACATGATACTTTATATTTGATGTCAATTTTTTTCTCACAACCAAATATAGCTTCATTAAATTTTAGAGGAAGCTCAATTTCGAAATCTAAGTTATATTTTTGATTAGCTTGTCTACGTTGTCCACGTCCTCCACCACCAAATCCACCGAAGCCTCCACCAGCTCCACCACCAAACATTGAGTTAAACATGTCCATAATATCGTCCATGTTCTGACCTCCACCGAAGCCTCCACCCATGCCGTGACCTTCTAGTCCAGCTTTACCATATTGGTCATAGATAGAACGTTTCTCTTGGTCTTTAAGTACTTCGTAGGCTTGGTTTACCTCTTTAAACTTATCTTCTGCTTCTTTGTCATCAGGGTTTCTATCTGGATGATACTTCATGGCAAGTTTACGATATGATTTTTTAAGTTCAGAACCTGAACAGGTTCTACTCACTTCTAAAATTTCATAATAATCCATTTCTGTCATTGTCTCTCCATAGTATATAAATATTGGGCGAATTCTATCATATTTTTGATATAATCGCGAATAAAAATTAATATAAAAAGCTAGGAGAAATATTATGGTGAAACATATTGTAATGTTCGACTTTAAAGATGAAAATAAGCAAGAGAATTTACTAAGAGCAAAAGAGATGCTTGAAGCACTTTTAATTACAGTACCAACACTTAATAAAATAGAAGTAGGGGTGAATTTTTCAAAAGAAGATAGAGCTATGGATTTAAGTCTATATAGCGAGTTTGATACAATTGAAGGATTAGAGTTATATGCTAATCATCCTGAACATCTAGAAGTAGTTAAGTTCATTAAGTCTGTAGCAATAGCATCTAAAGTTTCGGATTATCTTGTATAAATAATGAAAAAATATAAAATAGAAGCTTTTGAAAATTTAGTGTCAGCATTTCAAGAGTTACCTAGCATTGGTAAAAAATCTGCCATTCGGATGGCATATAACATTGTAATGGAAGACAGTTTTGCAGGTATGAAACTGGCTCATGCCATAGAAGAGGGTGTTAATAGTATTCAGCGTTGTAAAAAATGTCATAATATGAGTGAAGATGAACTCTGTTTTATCTGTTCAGATGAGTTTAGAGATAACACAACATTGTGTATTGTTCAGAGTGCAAAAGATATTATTACCATTGAGGAGAGTGGACAATATAAAGGTATTTACTATATTGTCACACAGTTAGCAGATTTAGATGAGTATCATTTAAGAGATGCAGTAAAAGGAATTGAAGAGGTTATTTTTGCTTTTCCTCCTTCTTTAGCAACGGATACAATGATTCTTTATATAGAAGATAAATTAGCTGATGAGACTATCTCTTTTACAAAAATTGCACAAGGTGTTCCTACCGGAGTTGAGTTAGATAATATTGATGTACTATCATTGACTAGAGCAATAGAATCTAGAGTGAAAATTTAAAATAGGAGAAAAAATGTTTAAGATGAAAAATATACTTTTACTGCTTCATGCGATTGTTTTACTAATGACACTTTCAGTAGTCGTCTTACCAAATATTTGGATGATAAAAATGGTAGGTGGAGCTGATGGATTGACTGGTGTGGTATTTCCTCTCATTTGGATGGTCTATGTCGTAACAATATTTGTGACTTCAGGTTTAACTTTTTCATGGTTAGTAAAGCATTCAAAATAGATAAGTAAGCCCCTACAGAGGTCAAATATGATAATATTTTCTCAATTATAAAAAAAGGAAATACATATGGGACTTTTTGATAGCCTCTTTGCATATCTGGATAAAAGTTCTGCCATAACCATTTTTGTATTGGCACTTTTATCTCTCTATCTATTTTTAGTATTATGGATTTTTATCTATCGTTACTTCTCTTTAAAGCATAAAATTTCAGTTGAAGAGTTTTCCTTGAAAAAGCTCTATATGGGACGCTCTAAAACGGTTGAAAAAACTTCACTTCTTTATAGTTATTTAGCAAAAGTTTTAATACCAAATCAAGCCATCTTTTCAGTAGCAAAGAATGCAGCTATTAAGTCAGCAACTGGTGGGCTTACAGCACTCTCCATTATTGCTTCTACTTCTCCATTTATTGGTCTTTTTGGTACTGTTGTTGCTATTTTAGAAACTTTTTCAAAACTAGGAACCCAGAGTGGAACATCTATCGCCATTGTAGCACCTGCCATTTCAGAAGCATTAGTAGCAACTGCAGCTGGTATTGCAGTGGCAACATTTGCCTACTCATTTCATCTTATTTTAAAAAGAAAAGCATATGAGTTATCTGTATTGCTTGAGAGTCAGTCTGATTTAATCCTCTCTCAAAAGGCTTAATCATGTATGAGTGGGATGAAGCTCCAGATCTAAATATTACACCTCTTATTGATGTTATGTTGGTTCTTATGGCTATTTTTATGATTACCATTCCTGTTATGCATTATGAGGAGAAGATTAATCTTCCTGATGGTTCACAAAAATCAGCTGTTTCAGACTCTAAAGCATTAACTATTAGAATTACAAAAGATTTAACAATTCATTATAAAAATAATACATTTACATTAGATTCATTTCCTGATGCTTTTCGACTTCAAACAGGTGATATAGATAAAGAGCAGGTAGTTTTTATTAATGCAGATAAAGAGATTGCTTACGAGTATGTAGTTTATTTATTGAAAGTTGTTAAGCAGAGTGAGTTTAAAAAGGTCTCTTTACTCACTCAATAAATCGGATTTTTCCGATTTATTTTTCTTTATCATCACTTCCTGTAACAGCATGTACACCTGCTGCACCAACATCAATAACAGCACCACCAACAGCACCAACAGCTTTAATTGGAGCAGTAATAATTTGAGTACAACCACTCATAAAAAGAGTAGCCAATAGTACAAGTATGTATTTTTTCATTTGAATCCTTTAAATTAATATAATATATTATGCTCTTTTAATAATTAATTCTTATTTAAAACTTTTAAAATCTCATTAGGTAAAATGAGAGAGTAGAGTTTTCTATACTCTTTGTTGTCTCCTAAAAATTTCCAAGGTATATCTTTTTCTTTTATAGCAAGTAGATGTTCCTTTCTTTTAATACTAAGTGTACGTTCTTTTACATTGATTTCAATATTCTCTTTCCCATATTTATGAATAAGAACATCATATAAAAAATTTATACTGCTCTCTGTATTATATAAATTAGGATTTACAAAAATAATTTTAACTTTAGATGAGTAGTCTATTTTGGCAAAGTGTGTATCATTTGTAAAACTAGTAACTCTACTAATTTTTGTAATATTAGTATCATATGATTTAACTTTTATATCTTTAGCGTTAAGCATAGAAGTAATATATTGTTTAAAAATATCACCCTGTATTACTGTAAAAAGTTTAGGATATGTCATTTCAATAATGGCATCAGTATTAAAAGATTTAAGTTCATTAAGATAGATAACTAACATCTCTTTAACACGGTTTTGTTTAGAAGTTAAGACTCCTAAATGTGCAAAGGAGTCAGAGACTATCTGCTCTTTTTTGGGTTCTTTTTCAGCAGCACAAGCTAGAAAATAGAAAATAGAAAATATTAAAATGAGATACTTTAGGTATTTCATTTTAAGTCTCCTAGATAACGTAGAAGTGTTTGTGTCATTTTTGGTGAAGATAGTGGCTGACGCATAAGAGTGTAGGAGTTGAACTCTAATGTTTTAAATACAAATTTTTGATAATTGTCATCAACCAAAGAGGAGATACTTAAAAGTAAAGAGAGAGCAGAAGCGATACTTGAAGGTATATATCCATCATGTATGTTCTCTTTAACTTTTACATTTGAGATTGAATAGAGCCATGAAGATTTTTGATAAAATTGCTCAATAATAATATTTGCAAATTGTATTGCCATAATTAGAAAAGATTCATCTGAACTATATTCATATGCAACAATAAGAGATTCACCTAAAAAAGTATAATCTTCTAAAAATGCTTTTACACCATCTGTATGATAAAGTGTTCCATCTATATAAAATTTAGATAGAATTGCTTCTAAGCACTCCATGGCATTAACTTTATATCGTTCTTCAATATCTGATGCTTTAAAGAGTGTTGTTACCATGAGAGCATTCCAAGAGTTAATAATTGCTTCATTATTTAATGAAAAAAGTTTATTACTACTTTGTTGACTCAATAGAAAATCAATGGTTGAAAAAGCAATTTCTTTATAGTGTTCATTGTTTGTCATTTTATAAGCTCTTAAATAGAGTTGAGCTAGAAGAGCATTATCATAAACTGTTTTTACTTCATATGGTTTTTCCCATTTTTGGTCAATGGCATAGCTATAGAATCCACCATCATTAAGGTCATAGAATCCACCCTTACTCATATTGTCAAGAGTTAAAGTAATGGAGTCAAGTAACTTAGGATTTTTCTCTAATTCATAAACATCAAAAAGTAACTCTAAAGTAGAACTATTTGGAAATTTTGGTGCTTTTGAGAAGCCCCCAAACTTTTTATCTAATAACTCTTCAACATGTGTTTGAATGGTTTTTGTAATGTTAATACTGAGTTTTGTTGCTTCAATATTTTTTTGTTTTGGATCAATATAATCAAGAACTTCATCTCCTTTTTGTACCAAAGTATCATAATCTGTAATATATTTTTTAGAGATAACTCGGAGTAAGGCTTCAAAACCAAGCTGAGCATCTATATCATGTGGTGGTATATATGAACCAGCATAAAAAGGTTTTAAATCTTGTGTTAAAAAGATTGTTAGAGGAGAGTTTGCAGGTTGTCGATTCATTAAAGTATAAACTTTTTGATAGAAACGCTCAATATCAGGACGTTCATATTTATTGACTCTAATTGGAATAAAACGTTCATTTATTAGCTCAATAACTTGTTCATTTGAGAAAGATTCTTCATACATAACTTTAGACCAGTCAGATGAAGAACTTTCCACAAATAGTAGAATTGATTTCCCATCATCTTGGGCTTTCCTTAGTGTTTTTTCTTCCCATTTGTACCAAAATATCTCTTCTTTTAACATTCTTGCTTTCCTTTTATTTTATTATTATCTAAAATAATTAATCATAATAATAAACATTTTATAAATTTTCTTATTTTATAGTTCATCTTTTTTAAATTATAAAGAAAATTATTCATATAATTTTGCTATAGTACTACACATATTGTACACATGGTATAATGTATAATAGTTAGTGATAAATCATTTGAGTTATGATAATATTATTTTAACATTAAAAAAGGGATAAAAGAAGAATGAAGTTTTTAAAATTACTTTTACTTGTTACCACATTTTTAAATGCTGGATTTGGAACAATTGTAAAGAACGATAATTTTTTACCAGTAGAGGAAGCCTTTAAAGTTACAGCTGTTCAAAATGGAGATATGCTTGAAACAAAGATTGTTTTAGGAGATAAAATTCATATTAACGCTGATACATTAAAATATACTATTGTAAAACCTAAGAAGTTGGTATTGGAAGTGAAAATTCCAGCATCTCATGAGGTTGATGGTGATCAAGTGTATGAAGAAGATATTGTTGTTAATATTCCTTTAAAAGATATCTATTCTAAAGTTTCGGGAGATTATACTTTAGCAATTAACTTTTCAGGATGTTCAGATAATGGTATTTGTTATAATCCTATCTCTGATAAATTTAACTTTAAAGGTGACCCTAATGAAAAAGGGACATGGGATAAAATTATGGGTGCTATTGAGAAATCAAATCCAATGGCAATTGTTGATATTTTAATTCATGAAAGTTCTTTTTTTGTTGTTTTCTTATTTTTAATTATGGGGCTTCTTCTTGCTTTAACTCCATGTATTTTTCCAATGATTCCTATTTTATCTTCAATTATTGTTTCACAACAATCAGCAGATGAGAAGCCAAGTGCTTTAAAAGGGTTCTTTATCTCATTAATTTATGTTCTATCAATGGCAATTACCTATACAGCAGTTGGTGTTATCTCAGGACTTTTAGGTGCAGATATTCAAGCAGCAATGCAGAGTCCGTGGGTACTTACAGGATTTGCTGTAATGTTCTTCGCTTTAGCTATTTCACTTTTTGGATATTATGAGATTCAACTTCCCTCTAAATGGCAATCAAAAATTAACTCGGTTAGTGACAATGCACAAGGAAATGGACTTTTAGGAACCATAATTATGGGATTCTTATCAGCCTTTATTATTGGACCTTGTGTTGCACCACCACTAGCAGGTGCTGTTATTTTTATTTCGCAAACAGGTGATGCCTTTCTTGGTGGAGTTGCTCTATTTGCAATGAGTATGGGAATGGGACTTCCTCTATTGCTTGTAGGAGCTGGAGCTGGTAAGTTTATGCCAAGACCAGGTGGTTGGATGACAGTTGTTTCTCATACTTTTGGTGTAGTTATGTTAGCACTTTCAATCTTTATGCTTGGAAAAGTTGTTTCAGCTGAAATAACAATTTTACTTTGGTCGCTTCTTTTTATGGGTGTTGCAATTTATATGAATGTTTTTGATAACATATCAGCAAGAAGTGGAATGAAAAAAATGTTCCAACTTTTAGCTTTTGTCTCTTTAATTTATGGTGTAATGCTTTTCTTAGGTTTTTTAACTGGTGCAAAGTCAATGTTACATCCATTAGATAAGTTTACAACAGCTAGAGTAGTAGAAGGAACAGTAAACGCTAAATCAGCACATATGGCTAAGGCTGGATACTCTATTGAAAAATTAAAATCAGAAGTTGCAGCTTCTTCAAAACCAGTTGTTGTTGACTTTAGAAAAAAATCATGTGCTTCATGTGATGAACTAGAAGAGTTTACTTTTCCTGATGCAGCAGTGCAAAAGGAGCTTAAACGTTTTACATTTATTACTGTAGATGTAACAGCAGGTACAGATGCTGAAAAAGCCTTGATGAAACACTATACACTATTTGGTACACCAAGTATTATCTTCTTTGATAAAGATAATAAGCTACTTCCTGAAAAAACAATGTCAGGTTTTCAAAAAGCAGATAAATTTGCAAAACATTTAAAGACTATTAATTGAATTTAACCCTTGCCATTGGCGAAGTCAACACTTTACGTGTTGAACGAGATACAGACTACGGACTCTACTTAAGAGCAGAGAACTTTGAAGAGGTACTTCTTCCAAATATTTATGTTATGGAAGATGAGATGCCTATTGGTGCAGAGATTGAAGTCTTTCTCTACACTGATTCTGAAGATAGACCTGTTGCGACAACAAAATACCCTTATGCAAAGTTAGGTGAATTTGGATACTTTACTGTCGTAGACTATCAACGTTTTGGTGCATTTGTAAATTGGGGTCTACCAAAAGATCTTTTTGTACCACTCTCTCAACAAAAATGCCATTTTCATATTGGTTCTAAATACATTTTACGTATCTGTTTAGATGAAGAGACCGGACGACTTTATGGAACACATAAGATTGGTAAATGGCTCTCTAAAGAGACAGCATACTTAGAAGTAAATCAACAAGTAAATATTTTAGTACTTTCAGAAACACCACTTGGTTATAAAGTTATAGTTGAAAATAAACATGAAGGAATGCTTTTTGAAAATGAAATTTTTGAGAAGTTAAAAGTAGGGGAACGTAAAGTAGCTTATGTTAAAAAAGTTCGTAAAGATGGTAAGCTAGACTTATCTTTACAACCTATTGGCAAAAAAGCTTCAAGTGATCTGTTTGAGTTAAAAGTATTGGAACTTTTAGAAGAAGATTCTGGTTTTATAGCCATTAATTCAAAAAGTGATGCAGAAGCTATAATGGCTAAATTTGGGATGAGTAAAAAGAATTTTAAGAGAACAGTTACTTCACTTATTGCAGAGAATAAAATAGAATTACATGAAAATGGAATTAAATTAACTTCTAATTAGATTTTAGTTATACTAATTGCATTAAATTAAACAAGGATAAACAATGGATTTAACTGAATTATTAAAGATGGGTGCTAGTGCAATACAAGGTAATAGTGATGATGCAACAACTGGTTTAGATACAAATGCAATTACTGATGCATTAGGTTCTCTTCTTGGTGGTGGTGCAGATGGTGGTATTGACTTAAGTTCAATCGTATCTAGTATGACAAGCAATGGTAACTTAACTGAAATAGTTGGTTCATGGTTAGGAAGTGGTGAAAATATGCCAATTTCTATGGATTCTATTACTGATCTTTTAGGTTCAGATAAAATATCTGAATTTGCTTCAAGTTTAGGTCTTAGTGAAGAGTCAGCAAAAGGTGCTTTATCTGATGCACTTCCAAATGTTGTAGACAAAGCAACTTCTGGTGGAGACTCAATCTTAGACACAATGTTAGATCAAGTTGGTGGTGCAGAAGGTGCCATGAATATGCTTGGAAAGATGTTCCGTTAATCTCTATTTTGTCGGGAACTTTCCCGACATCTTTTCATGAAAAAGTTATTTCTTTTTTTCCTTTTAACAGTTACTTTAACTGCTACAAATCTAAAAATTGCCTCTTATAATGTTGAAAATCTTTTTGATATGAAAAACGATGGTAGTGAATATGAACAATATCAACCCAATAGATACAATTGGACACGACAAAACTATCAAAAGAAACTACTCAATATATCTGAAGTTATTTGTGACATAAATGCAGATATTATAGGGCTTCAAGAGATTGAAAATGATAATGTTCTAAAAGAGTTACAACGTTCTCTATTAAAAGTAGGATGCTCTTATAAATATCGTGCAATTACGCATAAAAAGAAATCTGCTATTCAAGTTGCTGTTCTTTCAAAATTACCAATAGTTAGTAGTAAAGAGATTATAGTTAGTAGAAAATTAAAGTACAGACCTATTTTAGAAGTAAAGTATCTTATAGAGAATAAATCTCTTTTTATCTATGTTAATCATTGGACATCTAAACACTCAGCAGAGAGTGCAAGAGTTTACTCTGCTAAGGCTTTAAAAAAAAGACTTTTAACCTTGGAAAAAGAGACAGACTATATTTTACTTGGTGATTTTAACTCAGACTACAATGAGTATAAGCATTTCAAAAAACAGTTTAATGATACTCATGGTATTGTTGGTATTAATCATATATTAAATACTATTTTTAATGAGAAGTTAGTAAAAGAGAAACAGATGAAGTATTCTCAGTTTTTACACTACAACACATGGTTAGAGCTAGCAAATTTTCAACGTTGGTCACATAATTTTTATGGTCAAAAACAAGCTTTAGATTCTATATTACTTCCTGCAACTATGTTTGATGGAAAAGGAGTAGACTATATTAATGACTCTTTTAAAGTTTTTAAACCAGCTTATCTTTTTCATAAAAAGGGTTACATTAATCGTTGGCAATATAAATATGACAGACATTTAGGAAAAGGCTATTCAGACCATCTGCCCATTGTGGCAAACTTCTCTACTAAACCTTATATTTTTGATAAAAATAGAGATAAAGTACTTAATGGTAATATTTCTAATCTTTACAATAAGGTGTTAAATAGTTCTATCTATCTAAAAGAGGCAAAGGTTATTTTTAAAAGTAAATATCATGCCATTATAAAACAACATAAAAATGGAAGAGCCATTTTTGTCTATGGGGCAGGAGATTTAGAATTTGGGAAAAGTTATGATTTGGTTATTTATAAGAGAAAAATATATGAAGGCTTACATGAGATTGTTGAGTATTCTATAGAGTATAGTTATGGAAAAGTCAATATTAACCCTTACTATTTTAAAGGCAAACTTGACTTTAAAAATAGAATATTAGAAAATGAAGTTTTGAAAAATATTGAGGGTATATATAAGAATAATCGATTTTATATTGATAAAAATTCATATCCAATATTTTTTAAAAATAGAAGTTTAAAACCAAAAAATGGTACTTTCTTAAAGTTAAAAAGAGTGCAAGTAGGGTACCATAACAGATTAGAATTAGTTGTTTGGGAGTAAATATATGGATTATTATTTAGAAATATTAGCGTTTCACATTATAGCTGTTTTATCATGGATGAGTATGCTTTTTTATATGCCTAGGCTTTTTGTCTATCATCAAGAGCATAATGATAAAAAAGATTTTACAGATGTAGTAAAAATACAAGAACGTAAGATATATAAAGTAATAGGTATGCCAGCAATGTGGGCAACCATTATAAGTGGTGGAACACTTATCTTTTTAAATCCATCTCTTTTAGAACAAGGTTGGTTTATTGCTAAAATCATCATGTTAGTACTCATGATAGCTTACTCCTTTTCATTAGAATACTTTAGAAAAGTACTAGAGCGTGATGCATGTCATAAAAATGGTCAGTTCTTTAGAGCCTACAATGAAGTTCCTACGCTTATTGCCATTCTTATTGTAACATTCGTCATTACCAAATCAATTCCACTCTATTTTTCTGTTGGAATTACACTCTTCTTTGGATTTATTATTTTTAAGATTTTGACTAAGAGGGTTTAGGTATTAAAATTTACATTAAAGGGATGATTATAGTCCCTTTATAACTTTCCAAATACTCTCTTGAGTCTTTTTAGAAACCCTCGCTTCTTTTGCAAATATTTTCCATTTATCTCTGGCTTGTTTGATATTTTCTATTATGGCATCTGCTTTTTTAATTCCATGTTTTTTTGCCAATTGTAAAAGATGTTCAGAAGTAGGGTGCTTTCCTTCTCCCATATACATTGTGCTGTGTTCTCCTCCAGGTCCATTTGAGAAAGTAACATCATAAATAGGTGAAAAGTTCCAAGTTCCTTTTTCATTCATGACAAATGAAAAGTTCTTAGCATGGTCATCACGATTATGAGTAAATAGGTTAAAACAAGCTAATCTAAAAACCTTTTCTACCTCTTGCACATTTTTAGTTAAATGTAGCGTCAATGCTAACAAATCATCATAATCCAAAGTAGGAAACCTAAAATCACTATGGGTAAGCCCTGCTACGGAGTGCATGTGTACGCGTTTGTCTTCCACTCTATCAAAGCGTTTTATGGCAAAGTATAGCCCCTTTTTACCCTCTAACAGAGCTGTTTGAGGCATTTTTAATCCTGCTTCTCTTGCCAT
>Ga0256826_1001106_pt1 | contig 16664 bp, 19 predicted proteins | sample CV79metaG_FD_185975 | JGI IMG/M metagenome (GOLD analysis project Ga0256826, IMG submission 185975) | Hydrothermal vent microbial communities from East Pacific Rise, Pacific Ocean - CV79 | ecosystem: Environmental > Aquatic > Marine > Hydrothermal vents | place: Pacific Ocean: East Pacific Rise...
AAATGTGGCTTCTAAACGCTTTTCCACGTTTAATTTGACCATTTTTCTTAACTTTAAAACGCTTAACAGCGCCTTTTACCGATTTCATTTTTGGCATCGATAATCCTTTAAGTAAAATTCTTGCTTCTAACCTAGATTAGAATTAAGAGTCGGATTATACCCAAATATTTCTAAAATTTTGATATACTCTTCTTATGAATTCAATAAAACACATAGAAAATGCCCTAAAAGAGCTAGATGACGAAGTACAAAAAATCTTACTTGACTGGGGAATTCCTCTTAATGAAAAAGATAATTTAATGCTTCCTATTTTACAGCAAAAAAAAGTCCTTACACAAACACTAGAAGATTTAACATATCTCAAAGAGCACCCACCTACACCAAATCAACCCTGTGGTATCTCAAAATATAGAGAAGATTAAAAAAATCTAACTGGCGTTTAGAGGTTTTACCTTCAAAAGTAACTCCTCTTTATTGCTCACTCTTAAATCAATCAAATAAGAACTTTTCTTTGATTTATAAACTCTAAAACTCTTCACTTCGGCTACATAATCACTTACAAAATCGGCTTCAGAAGATAGAGGGTACTCTTTATAAACTCGTAAAGATTCTAATCTATAAAGTTTTTTATCCTTAAAAATATATGCAACATAAGGATTTACTCTTTTATGTAAAGAGTATCTCGTCTGCATAAAGAGAATATCAGTACTCTTATCCTGATGTAGAATCTCTATACTTCCCTTAAACGCCAAGTTAAAATCCATATAAAGTGTTTTTTTTATCTCTTGAATTCTTTGAACTTTTTGTATCTCTCTGCTTATACTTTGATTTGATTTATTTAAATTTGCATAGCTTTTATAGAGAAAAAGCATTAAAATACTAAGAATAACGATACTTATAAGAAGTTCTATGAGTGTAAATGCTTTTTTCATTGTAACTTTAACCGTACAAGAGAAAGAGAGAAAGATTCACTAGTTAATGTTGTTTTACCAAACTCTAAAACAAAATCATTAGACTCTAAAGTATCAACTGTTTTATAATCAACTCTCATCTTTAAAGTTTTCAGTCTATCTCTCAAGTCACTCTCAACATCAAACTCTTCACCAACCCTATAACTCTTATCCTGAGAAATTAAAAAAGAGCTATAAGGAAGTTCTTTGAGTATCTTTTTAAGCTCAAGAAATTTATGTGTTGTTTCTCCTCTCATTTGAAGAAGTGCAGCTATGACAACAGAGACTATCATAACTGACACCATAACCTCTATGAGTGTAAAGGCTTTATGATGTAACTGGCGTTTAGCCATGAGCTAAACCAACTCTAATAGCTTCATCCAGCGATGTTTCTCCTTGAAGAAGCATTTTAAAAAGTTCCATTGAGATAGTTTTGAGACCCTCTTTTTCTAACTCTATATTTATAGTATGCTCATCTGTTGTAGTTTTTAAAAGCTCTTTTATAGAGTCATTCATAACTAAAAGTTCTCCTATAGAACGACGACCAGAATATCCACTATAGTTACAAACCTTGCAACCAACAGATTTATAAATAAGAGCATCTTTAGGTATTTTATAGTCCTCAGCAAAATTTTCTGCCAACTCATCTTCTTCTTTACATTGATGACATATTACTCGAACCAAACGCTGTGCTAGTATGCCTAGTAGGGATGAAGAGATAAGGAAAGGTTCTACTTTCATATCGGCTAATCGTGAGATTGTAGCTGCTGCGGAGTTTGTATGTAGAGTGGAAAAGACTAAGTGACCAGTAAGGGCTGCACGCACTGAAATAGCTGCTGTATCCTCATCTCTTATCTCTCCTATCATTATGACATCTGGATCCTGACGAAGTATAGAGCGAAGTGCAGAGGAGAAGGTAAGTCCAACTTTTTCATTTACCTGAATCTGTGCAATATTATCGCTCTTATACTCAACTGGGTCTTCTACAGTTATGAGGTTTTTATGAGGCTCTTGAACTTCTCGTAAAAAAGAGTGTAAAGAGGTTGTTTTACCAGAGCCTGTAGGCCCTGTTACAAGAATGATACCATGAGAAGAGCGAAGTAGTTTTTTTACATCTTCTATAAGTGTGTTATCAAAACCTAACTCATCGATTTGTGGTATTTGAGAGCTCTGCATCAGAAGTCTCATCACTACTCGTTCCCCATAAAATGTTGGTAAGATAGAGACACGGATATCAAGAACCTCACCTGCTATTTTTATCTGTGTACGACCATCTTGAGGAATACGTTTTTCTGATATATCAAGGTTTGAGATAACCTTTATACGACTTACTATAAGTGCAACTACCTTTTTATCTAGGTCTGCATTTTTCGTCAACATTCCATCTATACGAAAACGTACTTCTCCCTTATTTTCTTGAACTTCTATGTGAATATCTGAAGCTCTTTTTTTAACAGCCTGATAAAACAGAGCATTTACAAACTTGATTATAGGGGCAGACTCTTCACTTGTTAAGATGTCTTTTGAGGTACGAAGGAAATCAGTTAAAGAGATATCCTCTTCACTATCGCCCTCGCTATTTTCCTCTTTCATTGTCTCTATCGCTTTATCTGTACGTAACTCTAAAAAACGATTGTATAGACGGTCATAAGAGTCTTCATCTAAGATATTTAAAGGGTATTTTTTTTCTAGCTTGTTGTAGTAGTTACTTGCCTCAGCAAAATAACGCTCACTTAAAAATGCAACTACTTCTCCATTAAATTCACTAAAGAGTAGATAATTTTTTAGACTAATATCTGTAGTTAACTCTTTAGGTTCATAAACTTCTAGTTGTAAATTATGTAGGGCTTCTTTCTTTAACATACTACTCAACTTCTTCTCTTACTAAAGATGATTTATCTTCTATTATCACCTCTGCTTCATCTTCTCTGCTATCTATTTTATCTTCTAGTTTTTCAAAAACTTTAATGTCATACTCTTCTTGTATCTTTGCTAAGATTCCTAACTCTTTTTGAAGTTGTGAGAGTTTATCACTCTTATCTATTACATAGGGTGTAAGTATGACTATGAGATTATCCTCTTCTGTTGTTGTAGTTTGTGAAGAAAACAGGTACTCCCCAATCCATGGAATATCTCCAAGTAGAGGAAGTTTACTCACCGACTTTGCATCATAAACCTTCACTAATCCACCAATGATAATACTCTCACCATGTCTTAAGATAGCCTGTGTTTTTACCTCTTGTTTTGATGTCGTAGGCTGTCTTATAGGTTGCCCATCTGCATCCAAACCTGTGTCTATAACATTTTCAAGTATCGTCTCAACATCCAGTGTTACTTTATCTTTTGATGAAACACGTGGTTTTATTTTAAGAGTTAGCCCTACATCTTCACGTTTAAAACTACTTGTCACTCCTGCACCAAGTGTTGAACCCGTAACACTTCCAGTTGAGATAGAGATTGTTTTTCCAACATAGATAGAAGATTCTTTGTTGTTAACACATAAAATGGAAGGATTACTTACTGATTTTGAAGCACCATTTGTTTCAAGAAAATCTAGTGTAGCCCCTAATGCAAAGTTAACTCCTTTAAAGTCAATCGTTTTTAAAATTGTTGAAGGGAGAGTAACAGATGAACCTCCAAAATTACCAGCAAGAGTATACAGTCCTCCATTTGAAGAGACCCCTCCTCCATTAAAACCATACTTTATTCCTAAACTCTCTACATTTTTTTTATTTATTTCTATTATTCTTGCTTGTACGTAAACTTGATACTTCTCTTTATCTAACTCATCAACTATAAGTTTGATACCCTTTATGATAGAGGGTTCACCAATGGCAATAACAGCATTAATCTCTTCACTTGCTGAGATATTTGGTTTTAGAGATGGGTCTGAGAACTTCTGTTTTGAGATGATATCGTTTAGTGTTGCCGCTACGGCTTTTGCATCCGAGTTTTTGAGTGAAAATATCTGGATTCCATTACTAGCACCCGATTCGACATCCATAGTTAAAAGAAGTTTTTCAACTGTAGATACATTTTTCTTATTTCCAATAACAACTATACCATTTATATTATCATCTAAAATTATTTTTACTTTTTGAGAAACTATTTTTGAGTTAAATATAGATTTACTTATCTCTACAAGTCTTGCTTGTAATTTTTTTGCTTCCGTATGTTTGACAGCAATTATTTTTACTATCATTGCATTGTTTACTGCTATATCTTGAATAACTTTTTTAATAGTTTCTATATTTTTTGGATAATCCGTTAAAAGGATAGTATTACTCTCTTTCATTGTCATTAATTTTGCAGTTTTTGAGATGAGATATCTCACTTTTGCAGCAACAACATCAACATTTTCACCCTCTATCTCTATAGCTTGGGTTACCATCAAGTCCCCATAAAGATGCTTTCCTTGAGTAGTAACACGTACATTATGTTTTGCTGCATTGATAGAACGCACAACCTCATAAATAGAGCCTTTTTGAATAAGAGTAAACCCTTTTGATTCTAAAACTGAAACAAGAATTCCTATAAGTTCATCATCATAAACTGCTGTAGTACTTATAAAGTTAACTGTGCCATTTATTTTATTATTAACAAGTATATTTTTATGAGTTATTTTAGAGATAAGTTTTATGAAGTCATTTATCTGTAAATTTGAGAAGTTTACATTTACCTGTTCTCTGGCGTTTAGACTAAAAGCTAAAAGTGTTGTTAAAAATAGTATCTTAATATATATCATAAATTATTTCCTTCTCTTGATTGTTTCTTAGTACTATAAGAGATATAGTATCTAACTTGTTTATATTTTTATAAAGCTTAATTGCATCATTTGATGATGTGAGTTTAACATTGTTTGCACGAATGATAAGGTCTCCTTTTTTAAGACCAAGCTGTGCCATTTTAGAACCTGCTTTGATACGCTTAACCCTAAAACCAACTACTTTTCCCGACTTTCTAAGAGGAGATATAGAGATATCCTTCCAGATTTTAGATGGGTTCTTTGAGTAGTTTCTTATATCTGAACGACGAACAGAGGCTTCGGATATTTCATAAGGACTACTCCCTACTTCTCTTGCATTATTGATCTTAGAATTTTCTAACTTTAAAATGTACTCTTTACTGTTTTTAATAAAAATCACTTCATTAAGGTTTATCTCTTTGAGCTTATACCCCTCATATACCTCAGCAACTTCTACTATAGTTGTTTTAGCAGGTGATGCTTTTTTAGCTAGGATAGCAAAACCACCAGACTTATTTCCATAAAGCCCTTTAAGCACTAAAGAGTTTATACTAACTAGTGATGTTCGAGAAGAGTATTTCGAGCTAAATGGCTCTAGCTCTGCTTTTACTAGCATATTTTTAAAGTCAACTCTTTGATACTTAGCTTGGTAAGACTCTTTGGCGTTTAACTCAACACCATCACAAGGAAGATACCACCAAACAAGTAAAGAGAGTATTTTAGAGACTAAAAGTATCGTTAAAAGATTAGTCACTATAGAGAGAATTTGTCTACTTGATAGATTTTGCATAAACATACTCTCCCCCTTGAGATTTCTTAAAAAAACGAAGTGAGTTTTTATACTTTTGAAGCATTATTTTTGATGGTTTTAAAGTGGCGTTTAACATTAAGTCAAGTAGTTCAAACTCTATATATACTTCTCCAAAGTCACCTGTAGAAGTGGCTTTTACACTTAATGGGTCTACTAAAGAGTAGTAAATGTTTATAAATTCTATTTTAGGTGGCAGATATGATTCGACTAAAGAAGAGAGTTTTATCTCATGAAGTTCTGCCCTATTATAGAGACCAAGAAGTGTTACTTGTACATCTCCAACCTCTGCACTCTCTATCCCTTTAACACTTATCTCTAAGTCAGATATATTAAGAGAAAGAAAAGAGTTTAAAAGCTTTTCATTTGATACTACTACATCAAATTCTTTTAAATGCTTCTCCCCTAAATAGTAGAGACTTTCTTTAGGCATAAAAAGCACTAAAGTAGCTATAAAGAAGAGTCCATAGATAAAAAACTTTACTACTCTTTTCATAACTGTATCTCCATAATCAAAGAAGCTCTTGTATCACTAAGTCTCTTTATCTTTAAAGATGTTACCTTGTAAGAGTCATTTAAAACTTTACCCATAAAAGTATTTAAAACTTTTGTTTCCAAGGATTGAGAACTAATCTGTACACTTTTAGCATCTCTTTTTATCTTTAGGTTTGCCTCTTTTATGGATGGTGTTGATAAGAGTCGATTAAGAGATTTTTCTCTTTTATCACTTACCGAATAAACAGCTTTTAAAGAGTTCAACGTAACTGCTAGTTTTTCACTCTCTTTATATTCACTGTCAGCCTCCTGCAACTCCCCTTTTAAACTACTCACTTGTAAAAATAAAAAAAGTATAAAAGTAACAAGAAGTGCCCCTATATGGAGGGGATTAATCTGATTCATATTTTCATCTCCACTCTCATACTTGCTCTATTTGATACTATTTTATAGATAACACCTTTAGTATCAAGTTGCATTTTTATCCTATCTGCACTAGTTTTTACAAGGTTTGAAATAGTTACATTTAGAAAACCATTTTTATACTCTATTGAAGTTATTTTTTCCTTATTTGATAACTTCATACTCAAAAAGTAAGATATATACTCTCTAAGTTTTGTCTCAATAGTATGGATTTTACTATATTTCTTCAAACCTGCTCTATTTTGGAACATTGTCGATTGAAGTTTATACCTTGAAAAAAGTTTCTCTTTTGACTCACGAATATCATTTAGCTTACTTTTTGTAATAAAAATTTCGCCTATTAAGACAAGGGCAAGTAGTGCTAAAACTATTCCTATTTTATAAAAACTTTTCCTATCAACTATATGTCCAAATTGTTGGAGTTTTATCTTATGTTTAGAGAGAGATATATTTTCTAAAACTAATGCTTTACTCTCTGTAAGCCATTGAGTAGGAGCGAGGACAACTAAAGAGTTCTGTAGGTATATACTCTGAGTAGCGTTTACTTCACAAGCACCACTCATAGTCTCAAATTCACTTTGGGCAAAGTATATACCAAGAACATCTGAAGAGTTTATATGAAGCTTTTTAAGAAGTTCAAATATTTTTTTATCCTCATAAGCAAAGAGTATAAAATCATCCTCTTTTTTGTATGCAGTATAAGAGTAGTGAGACTTAGGAAGATTATCTTCAAAGATAGAAGGAAGAAGTTTTTTTACTTCTCTTAGGTTTGATATAGGAAGAGAAAGTTTTTTTACCCAGTAAAGAGATGGGGAGAGGATAATGTTGAGTTTTGTACCTTTTTCATACTCTATTTTTTCCTCTAAAAGAGAATCTATAAAGAGTGTAATACTATTAGTTTTAAATCTTGAAAACAAAGTTACTCCCCTTTTGTGTACTTATATCATACTCAAAACTTATTGTCGAGTAGTTTTTACTCTCATTTAGTTCGATTTCTACTAAAAGAATCGGCTCAAAACAGTCTGTTTTAAACAGCTCTAAGTTTTGAGCCTCCTCATCACTTAAATCCAAATCTTCTTTAGTTTCATAAGTACCAGCACCTAGAAGTAACTCCTCGGCTCTCTCTGTGGAAACACCTAAGATTAGTTTCCAAACTTCAGCACTTGCATAGTTTAAATCTATACTTGTGTTTTTATCAGCTCCAAAATAAAAGAGACTATTAAAGTCAATCTTTAAGAGTGCATTTTCATTATACTCTTTGATATAAAATTCATTTATCACTTTTAAATGTGCTAAAGTCGCTATGTACTCTCTAAAAAGGGAAGGATTTTCCTCAAATATCCTGCTATTATAGCTATTGTCATCTTTAATACCACCAAAATTATCAGCTAAAACTTCTATATACTGAGCATTTACTCCATACTTATTTAGATAGTGTCTCATCAGTAGTGAGTTGTTACTCTCTAGCATTGAGGGATTAAATTTAGCTCTTGCTGAACTTATCTTCAAAACTATTTTTAAATCCTTATACTCCAAAGGGATAAACGCCACTTGAGATAAAAAGAGGTAGAGTTCTTCACTTGAGTTAGAGTCTGCTATCTTTTTTATATCTTTTGATGATCGTAAGATATTTAAAACATCTTCAACTAAAACTCTACTCTGATAGATAAACTTCTCTTCTTTTATAATCTCTGCACTACTGTTTACTTGTTTAAGTCCAAAACCGATGGCTACTGTTATAACTATGACAAACATAAGTGTTATAAGAAGAGCTATAGCATTTTTAGACTGCTTCATTAATGAATACTCATAGAAAATATAGGAAGTAGCATCGCAGATACTATAAAACCTATAGTTCCCCCTACAAAAAGCATAAGGGCTGGTTCAAGTAGTGTTAAAAGTAAGCTTACTTTATCACGATTTTCTTCAAAATAAAGTTCTGAAATATTTGTCAAAACATTTTCAAGCTGAGAGGTCTCTTCTCCAAGTGCTATTGACTGAACAAAGGTATCATCTATCTTAGTTTTAGACTCACTAAGTGCTTTAGAGAGTGTTTTTCCCTCAACCACTTTTTTACTAGCAGAGACAAATAACTCTTTAATAACTCTATTGTTTAAAATATTTGCACTTAGATTTATAGTTTGAACAAAAGGAACACCAGAACGCGTTAAAAGTGAAGCTATATAAGAGAAACGTGCGAGTTCACTTTTAAGTACAATAGCACCAAACAGAGGAAGCTTTAAAAGAATTTTGTCAACTGTATAGGCAAAAAGATAAAATTGTTTTTTTAGCATCACAAAAAGAGCTATTACTATAAATATAAATGCTAAAAGTATCTGAAAATTGTTTGAAAAGAAATCTCCAGCTGAGATTACAAACCTTGTTGCCATAGGAAGTTCTTGATCCATACTCTCAAAGATTCCTGTTATCTGAGGTACTACAAATGTAAGCATAAAAGCTATCATAACAAGAGATAAAACAATCATAAAAGATGGATAAGCAAAGGCACTTTTAATCTCTTTGTGTATTTTATCTTGCTCTTTTAAAAAACGAGAAAGTTCTAAAAGCACTTCATCTAAAATCCCGCCACTTTCACTCACCTTAATAGACTCTTTAAAAAAAGCAGGAAGTTCAACTATAGTCTGTGCTTCTAATGCGGAGTAAAAATTTTCACCTTCATCAAGATGAGTACTCACAGTTGAAAGAAAAAGTTTCATTTTTTTGTTGTTAGCATAATGTGTCTGAACAATTTTAAGAGCAGAAACGATACTTATACCTGAACGGATATACATAGAGAGTTCACGAGAGAGTGCAGAGAGTTCTTTAGGAGGAATTTTATACTTACTAAAAAGAGAAAATCCCTCATAAAAAGCAGGTTTCTCCTCTTGTAAACTCTGATAAATAATACCACTAGATTTAAGTTTCACACGTGCTTCTTCTATACTAACAGCTTCTACTCTATCCTTAACTCTTTTTCCCTCAGTATCAATCCCCTTGTACTTAAATATCATCGAAAGACCTCTTGAATATCAGTTTCTTTAGCATCTACAATCTCATCTAAAGAGTTATAAACAACTCTCTTAGTAAAGTATTTTGTATAGTCATAAGCTCTATTTTTATAGAGTATCAACACCTGATCGGAAATAAAATTTTTATCTATTTCAAAAGAGAAGCAGACTCTCTCTTCAACACTATCTTCATTAAAAAAGAATTTTGGTTCTATAGCTACAACTCCTTGAAGAAAATCATAACGATAAACCTCAACTGTCGAATCCAAGAAACTCTCTACACTCTTCTCTTTTAGACCATCAATATAGAGACTACACTCACTACAATCATCAAGACATAAGAGCCTTGCATTTTTTGCATCCTCTTTTAAAAAAGAGTGTAAATACTCTTTTAAGTTAGTTAAACTTGGCGTTTGACTCTGAGTAGAAATAGTTTGAAGCTTTGAAACTGCCAAGGTATAAATCGTACCAATAATAACAATAACTATCATAAGTTCTATAAGAGAGAAAGCCTTTTTTTTCACTTACTTACTATCACACTCACTCATCTTAATATCTCTAGATTCATCTTTACCACCCTCTTTTTTATCCGCACCTAAAGAGATAAGTTCAATCTTTCCTTCATCATTTATATAGATAAACTCTTTACCCCATGAATCTTTTGGCATTTTTCCATCTTTAAAATATGAATCATCTTTAGTAAGAGCTTTTAGTCCCTCTTCTGTAGATGGATAAAGGTCATTTTTAAGTTTGTACATATCGAGTGCACCATCATAAACAGATTTCATCTGAACACATACTAAGTCTCTTTTTGCTTGAGCACCCTTCCCTGTTAAAGCGGGCATAACCATCGCAGCTAAAAGCCCTAAAATAACGATTACTATCATTAGTTCTATAAGTGAAAAACCTTTTTTAAAATTATTTTTTTGAATACATTTTTGCACTACTTTTCCCTTAAATTTTCAGATAAGTTATTATAGTTGAATAAGTTAGATTTGTAAATATTTGATTAGATTGATTTGTTGTTTTGGAAGTTGTTTAAATGAAGACTCTTCTCCAGATACCTGCGGCACATAATCGTTAAAGGTGTGCTGCTGTATTCCTACCCTGACACATTGTCTTTAATAACCATTGCACAGGTCTAAAGAAGAGAACTGAAAGTATATCTAAATAATTTTTGTTTTCAAAGTTTTAAAGGCTAATCGTAGCCATTGCACCTTTTAGTGCATCTAAATATGCCTTATAGTCAAAACTATCTTCGCTATTTGCAGCAGCAAATTCTAACTCTTTAGCCATCGCAGAGAGTTCGTTAAAACGAAGATTTCCTGCACTTCCCTTGATAGAGTGTGCTGAAGATCTAAGATTTTCATAATCCTTTGCCTCAAGATATGTATACATAGTTTCTAAGATTGGAAAAGACTCCTCTAAAAAACTTCCTATTAGCATCGGTACGTGTTTCACTTTAAGACCTATAGCTTGTGCCATCTCAGCATGGTCAATATCTTTATAATCAGGGTTTTGTATTGGCATAGATATATCCTATAAATTAAATATTTATAATATAATAACAAAAATATCTTAAAGGAGAAGAATTGCTCTATATAATTACAGCACTCAAAAGTGAAGCACAAGCTTATGTAGATAAGTACAGACTCACAAAATCTAAACTCGGAAACTTTATTCTTTTTTCTAATAAAAATATATTTTTAATAGTAAGCGGTATGGGTGTTGTAAACGCCAGACTTGCTACACAAACACTTATCAACCAGTATGATATTACAGATGAAGATATTTACCTCAACATCGGTATTTGTGGTGCTTCAAAAAAGTATGAAATAGCTTCACTTTTAGAGATTGGTTCTATCTCATATGATGGTATAAATTATCTTTTTAAAGAGTCGGCTAAAGAGCTAAACTGTGTAGAGACTCCTCATAGTGAAGAGCTTTTTGAGATTGTAGATATGGAGTCTTATGGATTTTATGATGCAGTAATTCACAATCCTGCTATTAAAAGATTTTATATATTTAAGGTTGTAAGTGACCACTTTGAGCCGTCCAAGGTGACAAAAGATGCTACAAAAAAACTTATTTCTAAGAATATAGATGATATAAACTCTCTACTATTTCCTAAGGATTGATTTTTGAAAATATTTCTACTTACTTTAACTCTATTTTTAACGCTAAACGCCACTTCTCTTACAGATGATGCCCTCAAAAAGATGATTGGTCGTATGCTTGTTGTAGGATTCCCAGATGCAACTATAGATAAAGAGTCTCAGATTGTAAAAGATATGCAAAAGTACAACTTAGGTGGGGTGATTCTCTTTGATAAACATTTCAAAGATAGAAATAAAACTAAAAACATCTCTTCACCTCAACAACTTAAACAACTCACAAGTGATCTCAACAGTTTTTCTCCTAAAGCTCTATTTATAAGTATAGATCAAGAGGGAGGAAGAGTTGCACGTCTCAAGCCTCAGTATGGATTTTCCAAGACTCCCTCAGCCTTACAAGTTTCACATATGAGTCTTAAAAAGAGCTCTAACATTTATGAAACACAGTCTGAAATGTTAAAAGATGCAGGTATAAACATGAACTTTGCACCCGTTGTTGACCTTGCTATAAATCCAAAAAACAGAGTGATTGTTGGGCTTGAACGCTCATATGGAAGTGACATTTCTAAGGTAGTAGCGTTTAGTGAAAGTATGATGAAAGAACAAAAATTACACAATATCATATCTGTATTAAAACACTTTCCAGGGCATGGCTCTTCTCTAGGTGATTCACATAAGGGTTTTGTGGATGTGAGCCAAACATGGGATAGTTCTGAACTAAAACCCTATAAGATTCTTATAGCCAAGGGTGAAGTTGATATGATAATGACAGCTCATGTTTTCAACTCACATATTGACAAAAAATATCCTGCAACACTCTCTTATAGCTTTAACACAGAGCTACTCCGTAATCAACTTAACTTTAAAGGTCTTATCATAAGTGATGACCTTCAAATGGGAGCTATCTCAAAACATTATACACTTGCACAGAGAACAAGCCTAGCTATAAATGCTGGGGTAGATATACTTCTTTTTGGAAATCAACTTGAGAGTGTAACTGTTAAAAAGTTAGTCGAAACTATCTTTAAAGAGGTGAAACTAGGCAATATATCTATAGAAAAGATTAGAGAGTCAAACGCCAAGATAGAAAACTTACACACCAAAATTTCTATTGTTCAAAAACCTATTATTTTTACACAAAAACGCCAAAATCTTACAAAAGCATATATAAAATCTCACTATGAATTAGATGTGAAAGATATAACAATAAAACCTCAAACTATAGTTTTACATTGGACTGCTGTTATGGACTTTCAAAAAAGTTTTGAGCGTTTAAACGCCGAACTTCTTTTTAGTGACCGTGCAGATATAGCCAAGGCTTCAGCCCTGAATGTATCAGCCCATTTTTTAGTTGACCGTGATGGAACTATCTATCAACTTATGCCTGAGAACTGGATGGCTCGTCATGTTATAGGTCTTAACTACTCTAGTATAGGTGTTGAAAATGTTGGAGGAGAAGCAAATACTAAAGAGGATTTAACACAAGCACAGCTAAACGCCAACATTCGACTTGTAAAGTATCTCAAAGCAAAGTATCCAAGCATAAAGAACATCATTGGACATCACGAGTATAGAGAGTTTGAGAAGAGTTCTCTTTGGCTTGAAAAAGATTCTCAATACAGAACAGAAAAGAGTGACCCTGGTAAAAAGTTCATGAGTGATGTGAGAGATGCTCTTGATAAGTAACTCATTTTCTTCTCTTGATTGGTTTATATTTTTAGCCTATTTTGTAATGTTAGCCTTAAGTTCCTATCTCTTCTCTCGTGCTAAAATCTCCTCAAGTAGAGAGTATTTTACAGCTTCAAACACTATGCCTATGCTTGCTGTCTCCATAAGCATACTTGCAACAAGTCAATCAGCTGCAACATTTTTAGGTGTTCCTGAGTTCTCTTATTCTCACAACTTTACTCTTATAGGATTTTATTTCTCTTCACTTCTCGCTGTCATTTTTGTTGCAAAGTTTTTTGTTCCAAAGTTTTATGAGATGAGAGCCATAACTGTATATGAACTTCTCCAAAATCGCTATGGTGAATCAGCTAAACGCCAAGCTGGTATGATGTTCTTGATGGGTAGGATTATGGCTAGTGGAGCGAGACTCTACATCGCAGGACTTGCTATAAGTATGATTTTATTTCTCGATATTTCTCTTTTACATATGATGATATCTATCTTAATCTTGATTTTTGGGGCATTAGCTTATACATATTTTGGTGGTGTTAAGTCTGTCATACTGAGTGATGTTATACAAGCTATTACCTATGTAAGTGCTGGTATTGTTGTGGTTTTTTACCTTTATACTTCTTTAGATGGTGTAGAAATATTAGCCACATTAAACGCCAAGGATAAACTCACTTTTATAGACACTTCACTCGATGGAAAGTTCAGTATTGTTGGTCTACTAAGTGGTTGGTTTCTACTCAACATAGCGGCATTTGGACTTGACCAAGATATGACACAGAGAGTTTTGAGTTGTAAAGACAAGGATGAAGCAAGTCGTTCTCTTGTACTCTCTATACTTTTTACTATTCCTATAGTTTTACTCTTTTTATCTATTGGTGCTTTACTTTTTGTGCACTATGAACATACAGATATACTTCAAAGTTTTAATGGAGAGAAGATAAGTATCTTTATGTACTACATCCTAAACGAAATGCCTGAGGGGGTAAGAGGATTTGTAACAGTTGGTGCTATTGCAGCAGCACTCTCTAGTACAAACTCAGTTTTAGGAGCTATGGCATCTGTCGCTATTGAAGATATCTATAGACCATACAGACTTCACAAAGAACCAACTACAGATGAACGCCACTTTTTAAAAGCTTCTAAAATAGCTGTACTCTTTTTTGCCTTTACTCTTTTTCTAATGGCTACACTTAGCTACTTCTGGCAAAGGTACTCAGACCTTTCGCTTATAGGTTTTGCCCTTGGTATTATGGCGTTTGCATATACAGGTCTTTTAGGTCTCTTTTTTTCAGCAATATTTACAAAAAGAGGTAGTGCCAAAAATGTTCCCTATGCACTTGGTGCGGGATTTTTAAGTGTTCTTGCTCTTCAGCCCTACACATTTGGACTAGGTATAGGGTTTGCTTGGCAGATAACCATAGGGACTATTGTGGCGTTTGGGGTTATGCAGATACCTCTTTTAGATACTAAAAAAATAAAGGAAGAGATTTAACACAATGAGTATTTATGCACTACAGTCACCTGCAGGTGGATTTTTAGATGAAGAATTAATGAATTTTAACAAGGTGTTTGATGATTGGTGTATCCAGTTTGACAACTTTGAAGATGCCACTTTGATAGCACAGAGTTTAGAGCATAGAGAGAGTGTCAACATTGTTGAAATCACTCCTCTAAGTTACCCTAAATACTTCTTTTATACACTCCAAGGAGATATACATGCAACTCGACAAGTTGGAGGGAAAATCATCTGTATTGTTGAGCCGATTATGGGTTCTAACTTTCGTTTAGCCATATGTGACATCAAAACAAAACACGTCAGAATAACAAATACCAGATATAAAAATGTACTTAGTGTTGAAGGTGCGTTTGCTCACTACGAAGAGCGAGATTAAAAAACCTAAAATTTAAAAATAAGACTCGTTTTTTGAGTAAAATCTTTAGTCTCTACACCTACTGCTGGTTGCGTATCTTCATCATAGTAGACTACAAAGTTAAGATAAAGTTCTTTATAGATTAAGACCTGTAACTCTATAGCATTTGAGAAGATATAATCTTCAAACTCTTTCATATTTGGCTGAAAGTACATCACATAAGATATTTTTGATTCTTTAGAAAAAGATTTTGTATATGAAAGGTAGGTGTTAAGACGAGCATCTCTCTCTGTTGGATCATTTGATGTCAAGTATTTCACTCTCTCATAAAATACACCTAAACCTACATAGATATTTCCATACTTATGAAAATCTTTGTGATATCTCATTCCTCCACCAAGAAGATGTTTTTTCTTAACATTTGTGAACTCATTTGTAGCAGACTGAACAAATGCTTCATAGTTTAAAACATCAAAATCTAGAAATTTGTGTACAAATCTAATGTGTGCGTATGTTTTATTTGTATTTGTTTCTCCCGAAGCTTCTCCATAAGAAAAAACAAAATCACTCCAGACAACATAAGATGAGTTATTGTCATACTGTGCACGTAAACCTGCTGAGTAATTATCTACATCTGTATTTCCTCTTTTAGTTTCAAAAGAGCCTTTTAGCTCACCACTAAATCCTGGTTTTTCTCCTATATTTACAGGAGCGATTGTTATAATCGCAAAAAGATTTATAACACTCAAAATAAAAATAATTATTAACTTCATATATCTCTCTCATATTTTTTTATAATTTTAGCGTGATATAATGCATTTATGAATAAAAAAGATACTTTTATAGGTGTAATGTCAGGAACAAGTCTTGACGGTGTTGATATCGCACTTTGTGAAATAAACGCCAATGAGTGCAAGCTTCTCCACTCAAAAGAGTTCCCTTTTCCAGCAAAACTCAAAGAGCAGATACTTTTTGCTCTCTCTGCTCCTATAACTCTTCAAAGTATCGGCATACTTGACCATAAACTTGGTCATCTTTATGCAGATAGCATCAACTCCTTTGTATCAGCGTTTGAACTAAACGCCAAAGAGATAAGAGCTATCGGCCTTCACGGTCAAACACTTTGGCATCAGCCTGAGAGTGAGACACCCTTCTCTATGCAGTTAGGTGATGCAAATATCGTCTGTGCTAAAACCAAGATTCAAACTGTGGCTGATTTTCGTCGAATGGATATAGCAAATGGAGGGCAAGGAGCACCCTTCGCACCAGCTTTTCATAAGTTTGCTTTTGCAGGTTTAGGTTCTGGCGTTTGTGTTGTAAACATAGGAGGAATGGCAAACATCACACTCCTAGATGAGCCTCTTCGTGGTTGGGACTCAGGATGTGGCAATGTTCTACTTGATTACTGGATAGATAAAACTCAAAAGCGTGCTTATGACAAAGATGGAGAGTATGCTAGAAGTGGAAAACTTAACTTAGCACTTCTAAACGCCATGTTAGAAGATCCATACTTCCAAAAAGAGCCACCAAAAAGTACAGGACGAGAGTATTTTAACTCTGTTTGGCTTGA
>Ga0256826_1001107_pt1 | contig 16660 bp, 25 predicted proteins | sample CV79metaG_FD_185975 | JGI IMG/M metagenome (GOLD analysis project Ga0256826, IMG submission 185975) | Hydrothermal vent microbial communities from East Pacific Rise, Pacific Ocean - CV79 | ecosystem: Environmental > Aquatic > Marine > Hydrothermal vents | place: Pacific Ocean: East Pacific Rise...
AACAATCTCTTTGGTATTATTATTGTTAACTACTTTCTCAGAGAAATGTTTTAGCTGTTCTGTCTTCTCTTTGACTTTTGAAACAATCTCTTTGGTATTGTTATTATTTACTATTTTTTCAGAGAAATGTTTTAACTGTTCTTTAGGAGAAACAGCTTCTTTCTTGGAGTCTCCTCCAAAAAAGTTAACAGCTCCATCCCATGCCCCTGCAATGGATGAAGAAACCGAATCGGCAATGTCATCACCAAAATTAGAAACAGAATCAGTCACCAATGCTATCTGGTCGGTTACCCATTTTATTTTAGACATTATCCAGTCAATAGTCACTCCCCAAGCATTCCTAAATATCTTTGCCCCATTTGTAAAGAAATCCACTAGCCCAGAAAAAGCCTTTGTCAGATTTTCAACAAAAGCCAAACCGTTCTCTTTCATCCCCTCAAAGTCGCCTTTGATGATTGAAGCTAAAAAAGAGATTGCAGAAGAGAGTGCATTGAAAACATTTTTAAAAACAATCCCCATTGCCGTTAGTAGATTCACAGCATTGTTTCCCTCTCCTTGAAAAAGAGCAAAAACAACAGCCACAGTACGGTCATAAATGGCTTTAAATAGTCCAAATACAGATTGAAAAACATTACCAATGGCTTCTATAATATCACTAAGGAGAGGAAAATTAGCCTTAAAGTAGTTAACAAAGTCACCAACGACTGACTTTCCACCACGAAACCCAGTCATCAAGTCATCTATTGCCAATATCACGCCCATAACAATAGCTTTAAACGGGTTAAAGTAGGCAATAATAGTTGCTAAAACAGGTAAAACAACCTCCCAACCACCAAGAGCAACAGCGAGTCTGTTAATAACTGTCCCTACATCACCTAAAATACTCCAAACTTTTTTTAAAGCGAAGAAGAAACTCTCGACATACTCTTTTAACTTGATCTTAACTATGGCTTTGTTTACTCTAAACCAATTATTCATCTTCTCTAAAATAGGAGCAAGGTAAGCACCTGCAAGACCACTTAACTGTTTTCCAATACTTCCAAAAAGTGAAGAGGTATCTGCAACTTGTTTGGCGTAAGCCTTTGCTCCTGCAACTCCTTCTTCATCTAACATATTAAGCTCTGCACGTTTTTTAAGAAGTTTGGAAAGTGTAGTGCTTTGAGAGCGAAGATAACCTAAAATTTTATTGGCTTCACCACCCATCAATATGTCCACCATGCTCACGGCTTCTTGAGTGTCTTTCATAGTAGAAGCCGTGTCTAAAACCAGTTTAAACTGTTTGTCTGCATCCATACTGGAAAACGCTTTAAATTTCTCTTCAAGATTCAGGTCTTTAAACTTTTTATCAACAATTGAAAAATCTAAACCCTTAAAAGCATCTTCCATTCCTCCCACCAGCTTAAGCTCTTTGCCATCTTTCTTGCCACCATTCACCCACTCATCATAAATACTTTTAGACTCACCAACTTTATTGTGCATCTCTTCAGCCAAGTCAATAACGTGTTCATAGTCTAAGCCTATTGCCTTAATTGCTCCACCTAGACCGTTTACCATGTCATAGCTTAAGCCAACAGTTTGTGCTAAGTTTGCAAGTTTAGAAGTTTCATTATTTACGGCTGTTATGCCTGTAAGTACTGCACCAAGTGCAGCAGTCCCAACGGTTGCCATGGTTTTAAGTTCAGAGACGGCAGCACCAACAGCATGTTTGTATTTTGCTAGTTTCTCCTGGTCCTTTATGTCAAAACCTAATATCGTTATGAGTTCATCAAGTATCATTTTGGTTTTGTGCCTCTCTCTCTAGTTTATCCACTTCATCCATGGCAAAATGAAGCTCCTGTAAGTCGAGTAGCGTATAAGCACTCTTAAGCTCTGTAAGGCTACAGAACTTCTTTAGAATAGGTCGATAAATATACCAATCTACTTTTTCAGTTTGCTCAAGTCCAGACCCTCGGCTGACTTCACAACTTTCTGCATCATCGGGCTGTCTAAAAAAAAATCAGCATAGTTGAGTTTTAAAAATGAAAACGCCAATTGATACGGCATTTTTAAATCTGTCATGTCCATATCAAACAGAATCATGCGACCATCAATCTGACACATCTCAACCACTTTTTTAACAAGTTCAGAGAGTAAGTCATCATCAAAATCAAGCTCTGCAAAGTTAAGTTTGGAAAAATCAACATCAAGCTTACCCTCTTCGTCTTTTTTAACGTTTACGCTCGAAAGAACGGCTAAGAGTGGCGTACTTAGCTTAACAACTTTATGTAAAAGCTTCATGGCATCAAACGCAGGAAGTTTAACAATTTTAAAGTTTTTATTGGCAATTTCTACAGGCTCTACTCTCTCTTGATGTTCGGCATAATAAGCTAATAGATTCATACTACAATGCTCCTAACGTTGTACTCTTGGTGTATTCACCCAATACTTCGTACTCGCCCTGAGCATCAGTTCCAGCTTCATCACTTGCATCTTTCATGGCATGAGCAACTTTAGAGATATGTGTTTTATTAGTATTTAAGTCCATAACCGAAATGCTAAACGACTCACCAGACTGAATAACAGCATTAATGGGGTGGTCTTTTAAGAGAGCAAATTTAAAGGTTGCGTGTTTTGCTTGTGGATTACGAGTAATGAGGGGCTTCCCCTTTAAGGAGTAGCGTGCTGTTTTCAAATCAGCAACTCTATCCACAACAATTTTTTCTCCATCGAGTGCATCAGATACTTCGATTCCATTAATCATAAAGACAACATTGTCTACATCATAAGCTTTTTTTGCCATTTATTATCCTTAATAATTTACTTGACCGTCAATCGCACCGTAGTGAATTGCACCAGTAAGTCTTCCACTCCACTGAATAGGAGGTGAAATGTGATTAGCTCTTTTACTCTCTGGAACATCCAATGCTTTAGCAGCAGAAACAGAATATTCGCCTTCAACCAATATTCCAGCTTCCTCAGCCAAATCAAGAGCCAACTGCACAGCAGAAGCGAGTTGACCGATACCTGCATCGCTATAGGGAACAACAGGATTGTTGGTAAAAATGTTCATAATTTCATATTCAATTGTATACTTCAACCACAACATCGCATGTTCAACAGAGATTAACTCTCCACTGGCAGTTACACCTTCAGCAAAGATAGTACGGTCACCAATATAGGTAAATACATTGCCAAGATTTCCAACTGTTTCGTCTACCCCTTGACCAGATACAAAGCCTGTAAGACCTTTATACTCTGCTGTTGTAAGCTCTGTAGCCTGTACAGCGTTAAACGTCTTAAATTTAGCAGTATAGAAACTGCCTCTGTTGTCAAAGTTACGAGTTGCAAGGTACGACATGAGACCGAACATTGAGTTTTTCTCATCATCATTGGAAGCATACACGGCAAAGGCACGACCATAGTTCATGTCTTTAATCGCAGCAGTCAGAGAGGAGGCATCAACATCTAACGCATTCACACTCATATCTACTAAACCTACAATTTTGTTATTAGCTCCACCCCACGCTGCAATGTCCTTACCTTTTTGAATGTCACTAGAAATTACAGAATCAGCAACAGCCAAGAAAACAAAGTTTGAGTCAATAGCAGAAATTCTATTTAATTCATTAACAGGTAGTTCTGCAACATCAACATAAGCAACTTTTACAAAAGAAGGTACAACCTCTTGACCAAAAACAACTTCTAAAATGTCTTTAACCTCTGCTGTAGCATTCGCTTCAACAGCCTCTGCATAAGATGAGAATTCCCAAACCTTTTCTCTTTGTGTAGTGTCATCGCTAATGGTTAAAATCAGCAATGTCTGAAAAGATTTTTTAGCAGGGAAATTAGTGTTTTTAGTAATCGTAGCATCGACGACCATCGAAAACGGTAAGCGTTTTTTAGCCATTAGTTAACCTTTTAATTTTTCCATATAATAAGCTATTTTATGGGATTGGTGAACCACTCACATCGGCTTCAATTATGTAGTCAACATTAAATTCATGTACATTTATAATTTCAATTAACACATCAAACCCACGACGATAAATCCATTCACCTTTCACCTCTTCTGGTAAAACCCTACTTGACTTAATTTCTTTTAATTTTATGCCACTTCTATTAAAAGAAAAAATAACTCTATCACTAAACAAAAAAGCCTTAACCGTTTCAACAAAAGAACTTAAAGAATCTTCATTAGAATAGAGATCAACTTGTACCAATATATGCAGAGTATCCGTTTGTTTCTCTTTTGGATTTACTCTATCAAAATACTCTTTTTTATTTTTATGAGTATTTTGCGTGACAATATAGACAGTGCCAAACTTTTTAATTTTTTTAGGGTTTGTCTGGTACGCTTTATAAAAAGTAAAATCCGATTGAAATGTAATATTCAGCTCTTTAAAAAATACATCATAAATATTTTTATCACTAATTATCATATTCTTCTCCATAAGCAATGTAGACTACAGGGCTAGACTCTTCTCTCTTGTCAACAAAAACAACTTTATACTTAAGTCCGTTCTTAAGCTCAATCACATCTGCTACTCTCTCACTGTTGTCACCTTCTGTAATCTCTACAGTAGAATAAATCTTAATATCAGCAGATTTTTCAATTCCATTTTCTTGATAAACATATTTTGACTTATTTTTAAAAACTGCTAATTTGTCTACTTTTTCCGTGGACGAATCAACAAAATTTCCACTCTCTAACTCTAAAACCTTATTTTTAGAAATAATGGTCACTTCTTCTTCATATCGCTTAATCGTTCGGTAAGTAGACTTAAATGCTCTTTTTTTTCTCATAAATCCACCTTATGTGTTACTGAGTGTACTAAGTGACTACTGTCAACGAGTGGACTGGTTTTACCACCTTTTGCTTTTATAGTAGCCTCTTTTAGTACAGGTGAAGAGACTGCTACTATTGCATCTTTTATATCTTCAGCAACATGAATTCCAAGTTGATTTAATCCTATTTTTACACTCACTTTGTCTTTTGCAATTAAAGTAAAATACTTAATTCTAAGTTTTTTATAATTTCCATTTGCAATTAAAGTGGGTCTAAAAAACGGACGTGGAGGAATGTTGCTAACAACAGAACCGAACTCATGCACAGAAGCGACCATGGCAACAGCTGTGCCGTCTGGGTAAGCGTTGTAACCTTTAGGAAAACCAACGGTTACACGAGACGACTTTAGTTTCTGAAGTTCTTTTATTCTCTTAGAGAGCTTATTAGAGTGCTTTATTTTCATTAAGATGAAACCATGAATCCAACAAAAAACTCACAGTCTGCATCTTGTGTCAAAACATTTGTGTAAAAAAGTTTAGTGTATGGATTAGCTACAGGAGCATCTTTATAAGTAGTAGATACATCATCTATCTTTTCAGATTTTAAAGCAGAGCTTCCATCTAAGTCAGAAGCCCTGCTCATTGAGTCCTGATAGGACATAGCTACCCAGTAGACTTTAGCTAACTCATTATCTTTATACTCATGATCAGGCAGAGAAGTTTCTACTTGCTCTAAGTATGCAGTTAAAATAGAATCTTCTACTAAGTCCCCATTAAACTCTGGAAGAACAGCCGTTAGACTACTTTTTAGCATTGTCCAGTTCTTTTTGTTTTGTTTCAACCATCGTTTCCAGTGCTGCCATTTTCACACCATCACCATAGACCACACCAATTTTCGTTGCTTCAACTTTTAACTGTTCAAAAGCTGTAAGTTTTTTCTTTACAGTAAAACTAATCTTCTCTTCTTCTTTGAGCTTTAAAGCATGTTCATTTTCCATCATCCAATCAGGAGCTTCTTGTACAATAAGTTTTGGCTTTAATATAAAGCGTTCCTTGTTATGTTTAAAAAGAAAAGGTTGTGCTGAATTGCTAGTAATTTTCATCGGTTATGCCCCTTCATAAATAATTGCAGTATTTTCTTTGTTAACAACAAGACCACGTGACTCTGCTGCAAAGTTCTTTCTAATCGTCATGCCAGCTTCAAAAGTCTTAAGACCCTCTGTCGTCATAGGTAAACTATAGTTCATACTATCGGCTCTAAAATCTCCAATAGCAACATGTTCTACACTATTGTAATTCATAGCATTTGTCACAATGAATTCTACATTAAATCTATTTTTAGGTAAAAACGATTCTAAGTGTTCAAAAACAGAAGTCTTGTTGTCTACTTTTTTAAGTGTAAGAATATCAAGAGAAGTTGCAGAAACATGAATTTGTAGCACAACACCCGACTCACGAACATCGGGACGAAGAGCATAGTAGTCACGAATCATGTCTGTAATGTCAGTTACAATCTCATCAGCAGTTTTTTCATTCCAGTCTGTAGCTGAACTTGTAGCACCAGCAGCATATGCAGACTTAACAATAAAAGGATGATTAAAAAACCCAAGTAACCCACCAGCAATAATAACGGCATCCGTTCCCCATGCAGCACGATTGTGAAATTGTTCAATATTTTTGTAAGCAAGAACGGTCTTTTTTACAATCTCATCTGAATTGGCATTACTTGCTTTTTGAGCATCATAAAAATTTGACTCAACACCAATACCGATTAAAGAACCATTTTGGAACATACTTGTACTTGTAGCCACATCAACCGTTGGGAAGTCTGTAGCAGACGCACCAAGCATCTTTGCTTTACCAGCTTCCGATTCTGTAATGATTGCAGTGGCAGCAGAAGCAAAACCAGCATCTTCATCTACACTAAAAGTTTTAGTATAGTTAACACCATCAAAACCATCTGTTGCAAGAATTTTCACAGCTTTCTTCTGACCTTTTACGACAGAATCATCAAAATACTTTCTTGCTTTTTTAAATTTTTTACCAGCCATTAGTAAGCCTCCTGTGCTGTGTTTAGATTACAATCAATTTGTACATTGCTACCTGCCGTGGTTCTAGTGCCATAAACTGCACCGTTCAACTTAACTGCTGCACCACTATCGTTATCATTTCTAATTCCACCAAGTAACCCATCTTTAATACGAAAGAATACTTGGTCACCTTCAACGGCATCCGTCTCAGACTTCACAAAAATAGAGCCGACACGTAAGAGAGAAACCGTCTCACCTGCTTTAGCATAAACAGTTTCACCATTACCAATAGGAGTAGCAAGAGCAGCACTACAAGGCATACCATCACCTGTATGCTTAACCAAAATACCTGCTGCTTTACCAGTGGTTACACCTTGAGTTAAGACATCCAATTTGTCAGGTAATCTACAAAGACCATCACCTGAGAACACAAGCACCGTTCCAAACGGAGCAGAACTCTTTTCTAAAACCAAACTCTTTGTTGAAAAAGCATCAGAGTTTCCAGTAACTTGACCGGGGAATCCACTAACCATTTTATTTACCTTTTAAATATTTTTTAGGAATAACGATTTCTTTATCTTTATTCTTCTTTCTCTTCTTAGTAACAGTATCGTTCAAAGAAACAATCTTAGCATCAATAACAGAGTTAAAATAAGAGACAACATAAGCAGAATCTTTTCTCTTATCTTTATCTTTAATCTCAGCATAGTCAGCCATTAAAACAATTGGATTCTTCTCTTTACTTTTAAAAGAGTCATCAACCTTAATAATTTTTGCAATAACAGAATCTCTTAACGCTTTACGCTCGATTTTATTTAACTGCTTTTTTGTTTTAGTTAAAGAGTCAGACAAAGAATCAAACTCTTTATTTTTATCCTTTACTGCATCTTTAAGAGTTTTAATCTCTCTGTCTTTGTCAGTTCTCTCAGCTAGAATAGCAGTCTTAACAACTGTACTAACTTCAAACTCGGCATCTTTAATAATAATTTTTGGCATTAAATATCTACTCCCATAATCTACAGCTTCCACCACATTTGCCACGTTCCACAATGGCTATGTGATTTCCAACTAAATTTTTCATGTATCCATCATAAGACTCTCCATCCACCTCACCAGCTTCATAAACAAACTCAGCAAAGTATCCACAAGAAAGCTCTTTGGACTCATTATCACTCTGTAACATAACAATAATATCACTATCAGTAATAACAATTGAACTTGCAATAACATAACCTTTTTTAAACTTAACATCACTCCCTAAGCCCACAGCATACTCTTTAAAGTTCTTAGTGTTTACATTGTCCCAAGGGTGTGTGTCTGTTACAGTCAAATGTGCAAACGCTTCAGCACTCTTCTTAACTTCTTTGGCAGGTCTATAAATCTTAATTTCATCTTTGTTTTGCAAATGTTCTGGAAGATTTGGAATCTCAAAGTTTTTATAAACTTGTATGTTTCCAGAGTTAGAGATTCTTACATCTTTAAATATTGCAAAGCCATTGGGTGTAATAGTTAACTGACTGTCTTTTATTGAGTGCGTGTCATTTACCAGAAGCATTAGAGAGTACCTTTTATGTTTTTCAATAGTATATAAAAGATAAAGAAATATATGAACGTAAAATTAAGTAAAAACAGTAGAAAAAGCGAAATTTATTGGCGTTTTTCTTGACTTATCGCCATATATAGGCTATAATATAACATCTAAAGAGGGGAACCGATTTAGAAATAAATTAAGTCTTAGGATTTGGGAAAGGAAAAGGTAAAAAAGATGATTCAATTTTTAATCACCTCTTTGGAACTTTCAATACCAATCATTTTATTTGTGATTTGGTGTTTAAAGAACTGCTTCTTAGGCAAGTAACCAAAAGAGAGAGTTAACGGCTCTCTCCTTTAAAGGTGATTAATATTATTTTATCTAAAAATAAATTATGTTGTACTTATCAATATTAGCTTTAGCAGTAGCATACTTCACTGTACCAATTATTAAAAACAAAGAGTCTAGTAAGACTTTAAAAATATTATCATATGTTGCCATAGTAGCAACGATAATATTATCAATACTAAAATATTATCAATAAGGACTGTAATGAAAACAACTAAAGATAAAGACATAGCAGAGTTCTTTGGAATGTCTCCTGCAACACTAAGACAGTACAAAAACGGCACGACAAAGAATCCAACCACACCAGAACTAAAAAGACGTTATGCAGCGTTCAGAGAGTTCTATAAGAAAGAACACTCAAAAGAGCCTAGTAGTTCATAATAAACAGTTCACTAACAACCTTCTTCCTCTTATGCATATTAGCACCCAGTGTGTAATTAAGAGGAGAAGACTCAACAATAGTAAAGTCTTTATACAACTCTCTTACTACAGGACTATCGTTATAACTTAGCAAGAACTTACCCTTTATATTTTTTAATAGTTCAGCCAGTTCTTTATGCTCCTTAATCCCAAAGCCATCTATATCTTTATAATAGTTTTCTGTTCCAACATAAGGAGGGTCAAGATAGAAAAACGATTCATCTTTATCATAACGTTTAATAAGCTCTCTAAAATCTAAGTTCTCAATAGTCACAAATCGTAAACGCTTAGACCACTTCATAAAACTTTTATAAATATCTTTAGGTTTACGCATAGCTTTAGCACTCATCGCGAAACTATCACCCTTTGACCCAAAGGACTGAGAAAGTAAGAAAAGGTAAAATGAAGCCCTTTCTATGTTGTTAGAGTATTTCTTTCTTTTAAATTTTATGTCATTAAAAATATCACGATTAATCAATAAGTTCTTTAAATAAAAACTTAACGACTCTGGACTGTTCCTAATTGCTCTATGAAGATTAACCAACTCACCATTAATGTCATTAACTACTTCCAATTTACTCTTCTCTTTTCGATACAGTACATTTAAAGCACCAGCAAAAACTTCAACATAAAGTTTATGCTCTGGAAAATATCCAATTATCTCTTTAGCAAGTTTAGACTTACCACCTACCCACCCAAACGGTGCTGTTAATTTCTGCTTATTCATCAAGCTCCTTTAAATTTTTAATATTTTTTTAAAAAAGAGGAGTTTAATAGGTATTTTTAAGGAATTGAATATGAAAAGGTATATAAATAATTATTATTTACATTATCTGTAAAAAATAATTATATATTTAATATGCAGTATACGAACATTTAAAGGGTCGTTTATTTTTTACACTTTTAAGGCTTCATTGATTTCTTGAACAATATAACCAAATCGTTGAAACTCTAAATCTGTTTCTATCAAACTATTCAATTCTAACCATCCAAGAGAGGAAAGATACTTATAGTCAAGTGTACAATCTCTTATTAAGTCACTAATTTTTATATTATCAATATGTGTATATTTTGCCGACCCAACGTTTCTAATTTTAATTTTAGAAACAATATTATACTCCCCACCATAAGCCAATACTTCTTTGTTCGGTTCTTTGTAAATCTCAACCTTGGGAGCATGGATAACTATGTTGTGTCTAAATGATGCTGGATTATGCATAGCATCATTAATGTTATTGAAAATACTTAAAGAGCTTTCTAGAGTAGATTTACTGTAAAAACCAAAATATACTTTTGTTCTATAGAACTCTACTTCTATCCAGTTTATTAGTTCACTTGGTTTTCTATCATACATATATTCATAACAAATTTTAGCATCAGTTAGATAACTATTTAATTCTTCTATCATTTCATTTTCTTTCACAACAATTCCTTTACCTATTCTACCCTTAAAAAACTTTCAACCCCTATCCTCTACCCATAAACATTAAAAAATCTTATAAAAAAGAAAACTGTAAAGATTTTAAAATAAATCTAAGAATAGTTCAAAAAAAGACAAAAATATACTAATATTTCTATAACATATTTTAATATCCATTAGAATAGACAAATTAACGGAGATAAAAAGGTAGTGGTATGTCCAGACCAGCAGGAAAAAAGGTTTTTACAAGACAAATGACTTTCGAGGGATATTTTGCCCTAATTACCAATTTAGACAAAAAAATAGCCCAAATCAGCCAAATTAAACCAAAAAGTGTAAAGTTACAGCTCAATAGACTTAATAACATAAAAGCAGTCATTACGCTGCTCATGTTTACAGGCATTCGCATATCTGAAACAAGAATAATTACAACAGGCGACATAAGAAAAGCCATTAAAAATTATGCTTTTGTAGTCTACGAACCCAAAAAGAGGAATTATAGAAAAGTAGAAATTAACAAAACAGCTGCCAAAGCTTTTAAAATAGTTTTTAATGATTATTTGAATGAGATTTCAGACAACAACCTGATCATAAGAAGATCAAACCGAATACAATCATCTTATAGTAAAAATTATTTACAAGAGATGGTAAACAGTTATATGCATGAAGTGCTGGGTGAAGAATTCACAACGCATTCCTTTAGAAGATTAGTAATAACAGAAATAATTAAAACTCATGGAGTGGAATACGCTCAAGCAGTAGCCAACCATTCAAAAATTGAAACTACTTTTATTTATAAAAACAGACCCGAAGAAGGGTCTATGGGTGAAGCGTTGGAAGCAATGTGGAGGAATAGAAGTTAAAACAATAATGCCAAAGTAGTTACAAGTGACAACTTTATGGTTTTTCCACCGAAAGTAAATCGTTCAAGACTTAAATAGTTTGTATTTTTTGATTTTTCTATTTTATCTGTAGCTAGTACATTCATTTATTCTCCTTTATAGTTTTAGTTCCATAAGGGTTCTGAGCAGGTGGCACAAAGTCTGGTTTCTTTTTCTTAGCTGCAAGTATTTTTTCTCTTAATACAATCATACTTGTAGCAGAATCCCACAAATTTAGTTTTATTTTTCTTGCAATATCTTCATTGTATAAAAAATCATGAGCAACGTTTAGTTCATACCCTGTCATGAGTGGAGCTTCTCTAATTATTTCAAGAGTTTTTCTATTGTATCTTCTTATTAAAAAGTTCTCATAACTATTTTTTCTAACTCTATTTAAAATAAATAATAAAACAATAAGAACAGGCACTAAATAATAAAGTGTACTATTCATTACAAATCACCCTCCCAAAACAAACAAGGAGTATAACTCTTAGAACTTTTACCCATCACACCAGTAACAGCATTCATCGCCATCTCCAACAAATATAATCCAACACTAGGATTCACCATATTTCTAAGCATCTTTCTTTTATCTCCTATATTTTCATATTTTTTTAAACTAACATCATAAACTGTAGACCCAGCATGAATTTTTGTATGCTTTCGGTCATCCTTGAAATCAACTTCAGAAACATTAAAATTTGTCCAAAAAGGATGCCGACCCAAAAGCACACTAGGCTTAATCAAGTAGTCATAGTAGGGTTTAACATTTTCAACAATCCATTTTCCCTTAAAAAAATGAGTCAAAAAAATAATTATTTGATACAAATCCATATTGGGGAAAGCAGCTGCATGAATTCCACCATGAACACCTATTACTCTAATCCTACTATGAGTCGGACACTCTGGACTTACCCAGATAATGTCAAACTTTTTATAATGTTCAAGAAGATAAGCCATTGCATCACCAACAATCACCACATCATTCGGGTAAAGGTCAGCATAAACTTTTGCTATATTTTCATCAAACTCAACAGCCGTAATTTCATGCTCATCACCCCACAACTTTCGGTTCCCACCAATCCCTGCATACAGATTTAAAACCTTAAGAGGTTTTACCCCCCCCGTTTTTTTCATGATTTTATTCATCAAACAGCCCCAAACGTACATTAGCACTAACCCAAAGACATTCAACCCTCATGCTCTTTTTTGTAAAAGAACCAGCATTAACTTCTTTTGTATATTTTCTAAAATAAGGAGCAGGATAAAGTTCATCCATCCCCTCACTATCATAACCACTAACAACAACATAACCTTTTAGTCGTCGTATTTGATTAGCCAAATAAACATGATGGTCATCATTGAACTTTTCAAAATAATCATCTTCAAACCCAACATAAGGAGGATCAAAATACCAAAGAGTATCAACACCATCATGCACAGTAAACAGCTCAGTAGCATCTCGGTTTTCAATAGTTACATCTCTCAATATTTCAATAATCTCACCCAAATTTTGAACATATCTACTAAATCTCTTCGGTGCAGAAGTATTATTATTTGCTACAGCTCTAAAACCATTTCCGTTAAAACTCATAATCGCTTTAACAGCAGTTCTACGTGCCTGTTCAAGTTTATCATTCACCATAATAAAACTTTTATCGTATTCTTCACGAGCATAAGGAGTTAGCTCAAGCTCACGCACCAACTCACCACCTCTATTTCTTAGAATAGAGAAAAAATTAACTACCTCACCACTGGTGTCATTGTAAACTTTCGTAGGAACATTCCCTAAGTTTAGCCCTACACTAAAGCCCCCACCAAACGGCTCAACGTACTTTTTGCAACCACTTGGAAAATGAGAAATAACCCAGTCAACTAAATTTGCCTTGCCACCCTTGTAAGGAAGAGCCATCTTTACTTTTTTTGCCATCACGCAACCCTCCGTGTTCTCTCAAAACTATAAACAAAAACCCAAGGATTCTTATCCCATCCAAAACCTTTTTCAAAATATATATCATTCCAAACATTCTTGAATTTTCTATTTTTATCATCAAGTCTTGACTGTTCACTTAGCATGTTCGGAACATCGTTTCTAATACCCTCTTCATGAAGTGCAATATCATTATTCTCAATATTCTGTAATCGCTCTACTTTAATATCAGTAATCTTAATAAAAGTTTTTGCATGTTCCCAAGGCATAATGTCAGCCGAATTAAATTTAATTCTTTTTGAAGCCAAAGGTAAAGCACTCTCCATTGAAGAACGAGTAACTATTCCTTTACCAAACACATGGTCGAACATCCACTCTTCTGGAACATAAAGGACTTCACCAATTTTAACAGGACAGTGTTTTTCTATCAAATACCAAAATGGCGTAGATTCTTCCTCCGAACTAGGAGTCCATCCAGCTCCTCCTTTAGATTTAAACTCTTTATCATTAAAGTCAATTATTGCCAATATGTCTTTTACTGGTCTTCGGGTCTGAACTTTCTCTTCATTTGAAATCAAAGGGATAAACTTAGGTAAAAATTTAATTTTTTTCATCATCATCCCCTAAAACAAAATCACAAACATCCATGACAACATCATATAAATCTCTATGAGACCGTAACTCCACATACGGTAATTCACTTAAACAAAGCTCTTCTACTTCAGCTGCATCCAAAAGAGAAAACATCTTTTCTCTGGTCACCCCATCTTCTTGATGTTGTTTCCATTCATCATACTGCTCTCTTGCTTCCCACTCATCGCTTAATTCTTCTTTTCTGTCTTTTAAAATTCTTTCAATTATAGGAGACAAATCAAGATAACGACTTCCATATCCATTGGTATTGTGGTCAAGATTCGACCAAAAATAATCATAACTAGTTCTATTTCTAATAAAATCAACTATCCCACCATTTTCAGACCAGCCACTATATGCGTAAACCTCACTACCTCTTCTGACCAAGACACCATACCCACCAATGTTATTAACAGGCTCTAAAAATTGTACGTGTACATTTTCATCTCTTAAATTTACGGTATAAAAATTATTACTGTTTTTACTTACTAATCCACTCATCACTAAACCCTCTCAACATCAACATAACCAAGAACTTTCTTACTAGTTCCACCTATCATCTTCGCATCAAACATCTTTCTTCTTCGTATCAAATCAAACAAAGCCTTTTTCAAAAAGCCCTGGTCTACATAAGAAATGACAGCATCAAAACCAAGCTCATTCAAGTAACTAAGCTCACGATCATCAAACAGATTTGATTTGTCACTTTTTAACTTATATTTTTCAAAATTTTTAACAGCCATGAAGTCAACAGCTAAACGAGCCTTATAGACATCAATAATTGGTGCTATAGCATTCCGAAGAACATTAGACATCTCTTCAAAGCTAACATTCTCAAGCTCTAAAGCAGAAATCAAAGAAAAAGTATCAGTCTCTTCTCCCCTAATATTTCTAACCTTGCTACACTTATAATGCTCAATCTTGCGTTTATTAGAGTTAATTAGAACTAACACTCTGTTCTCAATTAAACGAGCGATTTCGCCATCATCATAAGCAGCACAAAGACCCCTTACAGTTTTATTCTCATCTTCAAATTTATAAACAGCATAACTCTTAGCGATATTAACTAACATCTCAACGGCTTCATTTTTAAGACCTGCAACCAAAAGTTCATCATTGTCAATACATTCAACGACACTGGCATTCCATTGTGAAAAATCTCTGTCTGCTCTCATCCCCTTAACAATATTTAAAACTTTATTTTCCAAGGTCTCAACAAAAATTTCTGTTTGATTTTTAGGCTTCATCTCTTTTAGCTCTTCAAAGTTAGCTCTTTTAAAATTCTCAACAATAATCAAAAACTTTTGAAAATTACTTCCATAAATATTTTTAGAAAGCTCAGACTTTGAAAAATCTAAAAATTTATCATGATGAATCACACCACTCAGTTCTTTTGTTGCTTGAGTTAATTCATAGTCACTAAGTGAAGACAAGTTAAAAACACTCTCTAACAAATAATCAAAATAATCATCCGTAACATTCACAAATCCTACAGCACTCATGATGCCAACCTTTCAGCTGCCATTCTCTTGAGTCTCGCAGATGAACTTTCTTTTTTTGCCTTTTCTACTTCAACATCAACAACCCAAATACCTTGGTATTTGTCTTGGTCACAAAAAGTTTTAACACTCAACCCAAACTGCACAGAAGAAAAAGGAACAGTTTCAAAACGACCTTTATTAAACTTTAGTTTTTCAAGATTTTTAGTAATTCTATTTTTAGCAATTACACCGTTTAACTTTTCAAGTTGAGCAATCATCTTTTTGTAATTTTCAAAATCAATAAAATCAAATTTAGATTTAAAGACTTCAAAAACTTCTAAAGTTCCTAACTCTTCATTTTGCTTTTTAGACTTAGACGTTCTTTTGCTTTTAGGTAAAGATTTAGCCTCATTCTTTTTTATATATTTTTTAATATATGTATTTATACTTGTATTTAATATATAAGGGATGTTAAATTTTTTAACATCAGATGTTAAATTTTTTAACATCTGAATGTCTTTTTTAGATGTTAAATTTTTTAACATCTGGTCAACTGTTTTGAACCCATAATTGAACTCTTTTAACTCTAATTTATACGAGTAAGAGAGACCTATTTTTTTGTTTCCATACACATCAATTAGGTTTCTTTTTGCTAAATATTCAGTTGCACTTTTAACAGTTTGCCGTGTCATGTTTCCAGAAATTGCAATTTGACCTTGATTAATTTTTGTAATATTCTGATTCCAACCCGTAGTATGTCTAATAATAATTGTAAAAACTTTAGACTGATTACCATTTAATTCAGGAAAAATAGTGTCAAAAACATAGTTTGGAATCATTGTAAAATTTGGTTTTAATACGTTTTTACTTGGCATTACACACCTCAATCTCACCACCACAAAAAGGACAGTTATTAAACGAATTTAACTCTTTACTGGTGAATTTACTATAGCTATTATTGCATCCCGTAGAGTAGTCGGACTTATACCATAGGCACTTTTTTACCTCCTTGGTGACACCCATCTCAACCTTAAAAGCTTCAAACTCTTCATTTAAATAACTAGAACATAGAGTATGAATAACTCTTGGATTGCCTTTTTTCATACTATCACCACCTGCATATAACTACTCAATGTACCACTTTCACAGCATACAGCGAGATTCTCATCTTCAATCTTCATGGTAAACTCATTACCCGTCGTATTGCTAATGAATTGCTGTA